>Ga0335078_10001475_pt1 | contig 35503 bp, 30 predicted proteins | sample Lox_Sample_32_FD_206711 | JGI IMG/M metagenome (GOLD analysis project Ga0335078, IMG submission 206711) | Soil microbial communities from Loxahatchee National Wildlife Refuge, Florida, United States - Lox_Sample_3.2 | ecosystem: Environmental > Terrestrial > Soil > Wetlands | place: USA...
ACGCCAGTTCGGGCTCGCGCAGAAGGCGGACGAGGTTTGCCGCGAGCGCCCTTTCGTCGCCGACCGGCGAAAGCAATCCGGTGCGCTCGTGTTCGACAAGATACGGCATCGACTCGGGCGAAGTTGTAACGACCGGCGTGCCGCTGCCGAAGGCTTCGATGACCGAGACCGGCATATTGTCGAGCCATGAGGCGTTGATGAAGATGTCGGCGGCATCGTAGCAGCTGCCGATGTTGTCGCGCGTGGCGACGCCGGTAAAGTTGACGCCCTCGAGCTTCAGGTCCGCGACCAGGCGGCGGATGTCGTTTTCGAGCGGGCCACCGCCAACAAGATTTAGCCGGGCATCGGGGTATTGCTTCTTCACTTCGTTCTTGAATTCGGCGAAGGCTTTCACGACCACGTCGATGCTGTAGTACTCCTGGAAGCCGCGTGTGCAGACGAGGTGTGGCCGGAGTGGCATACGCTCGCGATAACGGAATTGCGAGAGATCGACCAAGTTGGGGACGACCGCGGCGGTGAGTCCGAATTCGCGGAACACGTCCACCAGATAACCAGACGGCGCGACGATGCAATCCACACGAGAGAGAACGAACTTGGCGGAGCGGAAGCGGCGCAAGTGGTCGCGGGCTTCACCGCTTCGATAGTTGACGATGGTTTTCTTGCCGCGCAGCTTGGCGAAAAACCATGCGGGCGCCGGCGCGAGCAGGAATGACCAGTACGAAGCGGAAAAGATGTGGGCGACGTCTACATTTTTGAGCCCACGCCATAGACGCCAGAAATAAATCGGCTCGCGGAGAATCGTGCGCAGTCCGGGAATACGCTCAGCCCATGTCAGCGCTCGCGGCAGCGGAGGATCGACGGCAATGAATGCGACTTCCACGTCAGGGTCGTTTTGCCAAAGCCGGATCAGGAGATCAGCCTGGACAGCCTGTCCTCCGACGTAGCGCAGGCTGGGCGCGACAATGGCGACCTTCACGCGCTTGCCCGGTTGAGATTTTTCCGCAGGGCTCATGGCGCGGGCCGTCCCCGGCGTTTGCGATCGAGAAGCTTCAGGTAGAGATCTTCGTACTGCCGGCAAACGCGATCAAGACTGAAGTTTTCTTCGGCAAAGCGGCGCGCGTTGCGGCCCTGCTCGCGACGAAGGCTATGATCGGACAGAATGCGGCAGATGGCGGTCGCAAATTCGGTCTCGTCGCCGGCGAGAATCAACGCTCCGCGATCGGCGTTGAGTAGTTCTGAATTCCCTCCGACCGCATAGGCAATCGCGGGAACACCCGCAGCCATCGCTTCGAGAATGACATTCGACAATCCCTCGGAGTCGGAGGTGAGAACGGCGAGGTTCGTCGAAGCGAAGACGGCGGGGATATCGCGGCGGTCGCCGAGGAAAGTAACGCGATCACGGAGCCCCAGCGTGGCGGCTTGCTGTTCGATCTCGGCGCGAAGAGGGCCGTCGCCCACCAGCAGGAATTCTGTTTGGGGCATGTGCTTCGTGACTTCGGCGGCAATGCGGAGAAAGCCCGCGTGATTCTTATAATGCGCGTTCATGCGGGCGACCATCGTCACGCGCAGGATATTGGCGGGCCGGGGCAGGGCGGGCGGAGCAGGCTGAAATGCCTCGGCAGGCATGGCATTTCCGATGACGACAAGCTTTTCGCGTGGAACGCCGGCGGCGGCGAGGCGGCCGGCTCCTGCCTGCGAATTGCAGACGACCGCGTCGCACCAGCTGAATGCCGCGGCTTGAGCTCGAAATTGTGATGGCGTCAGCAAATCTCCAAGCTGGCGATGGCTGCCGATGACAACCGGCACGCGCGCCAAGCGGGCCGCGGGAATTAACGTAAGGTTCGTATAGAAGTCGAATGCGTGGGCAACCTGAACGCGGGTGTGCCGCAGGTGCCGTGCGAGCGCGAAACGCGAGCGCAGCGATGTCCATCCAAACAGGCTCCCGCCGAGTGGAAAACGCGCGTAGTTCGGGAACTGACTGGCTAGCGAGCCGCGCGGGTTTACGCAGCCTACGTGAACTTCAAATTTTGATGGGCTGGCATTTTGTGCGAGCAGAGCGCACTGCCGCTCGGAGCCGCCGGTTTCGAAAGTGTTGATCATCAGGAAGAGACCGATGCGACCCGCAGCGGGGTGGGGCGTCGTTACGTTGACGGCGTTGGTGGCGGCCAAATGGCTACGCTCCAGGGACGCGGGCAGGGGCACCTGCGCCCGCCATTTCGGCAGTGCCCGGCATTTTTCTGCGCGAGTCGGCGACCGCGGGCAGCGTGAACAGGCCGGCGGGCTCGACGAATTTCTCGAGGAAGTTGCGGTGCCAGAGTTCGAACATCAGCAGACGCCAGATGCGCCCGGTCATAGTCTTGCCGCGGACGAGGTGATCGTCCATCAGACGGCGGACGCCGCTCGCCTGGAAGTAGCCGCGATTGAGGGTGCGGGGCTCGAGGAGAATCATCAGCATGTCTTTCAATTCGTGGCGCATCCAGTGCACGAGGGGCAGCGAGAAGCCGCGCTTCTCGCGGTAGATCGCTTCGCGCGGGACGCCGACGCGTTCGGCGAGCTTGCGCAGAATGTATTTTTGCGTCTTGCCGCGGAGCTTCCACTCCGGCGGCAGGCTCGTGGCGAACTCGACAAAAACGTGGTCTAGAATCGGCGCGCGCGTTTCGAGCGAGTTCAACATGCTCATGCGATCGACCTTGGCGAGAATGTCATCGACCATATAGGTTTTCGTGTCGACGTAGAGCATCTCGCTGATAGGGTCTTTGGCGGGCGCGGCGGCAAAGCGGCGGCGCAGAACATTGGCGGGATCGTCGCTGCGCTGGAGGATGGCGCGGAAATCGTCCGAGAGAAGCGGGATGTCACGCGCGAAACTCGGAAGAAAGGCGAGGCCATCGATGTAACGCTCCTGCCAGGGGAGCGTGACGTTGTAGCTGAGGCGGCGGCCGTTCATCTTGCTCGGCAGCAGCGGGAAAATCGTGTCGCGATAGAATTTGCGCGCCCATCCCGGAATGCGTTCGAAGACCTGGCGTCCCGCCTGTATGCGATAGCGATCGTATCCGGCGAAGATTTCGTCGCCGCCGTCGCCCGAGAGCGCGACCGTGACATGCTGGCGCGCCATCTGCGAAACGTAATAGGTCGGCAGCATGGAAGAGTCGCCAAAGGGCTCTTCGAGGGACGAGGTGAGATGCTCGACGGTCTCGACCACGTCGGGCTCGAGAATCATCTCGTGATGCTCGGTGCCAAATTTCCGCGCGACCATGCGCGCATACTGCGCTTCGTCGAAATCATCTTGCTTGAAGCCGATGGAAAAGGTTTTGACCGGGCTGGCACTGGCGCGCGCCATGAGCGCGACGACGGTGGAAGAGTCGATGCCGCCGCTCAAGAACGCGCCGAGCGGGACGTCGGAGATGAGGCGCATCTTCGTCGCTTCAAAGAGGCGGTGCTCCAATTCTTCCAGACATTCGTCTTCACTTTGCGGGGTGTGTGCGTCATATTGCGGCAGATCCCAGTATTGGCGGACGCGCACTTCGCCATTTTCAAATTCGAGCAAATGACCCGCGGGCAGTTTCTGAATTCCGGTGAACGCCGTGAGAGGCTCAGGGACATAGCCAAAGTAGAGATACTCAAGCAACGCCTGCGAGTTGACCTCGGCAAGCTCCGGACAGACCGCCAGAATCGATTTAATTTCCGACCCGAAATATAGATTGCCTTCATGCAGCGCGTAGTGCATCGGCTTTTTGCCGAAGCGATCACGCGCTATGGTCAGCCTGCGTCTCGGCTTGTCGTAGACCGCAAACGTGAACATGCCGCGCAGCTTTTGCACGCACTCGGAGCCCATGTCTTCGTACAGGTGAAGGATGCACTCGGTATCGGTCTTCGTTGTGAAGCGATGGCCGCGGCGCTCGAGGTCGGGGCGGAGGTCAGGAAAATTGTAGATTTCGCCGTTGAAGACGATCCAGGCGCTGCGGTCTTCGTTGAAGATGGGCTGATGGCCGGAGGAAAGATCAATGATGGACAATCGCCTCATACCGAACCCCGCGCCATCGGCGACGTAGACGCCTTCGTCGTCCGGCCCGCGATGCCGGATCGCGTCGCACATGTGGCGCACGAGAGCCTCGGTAATGTTGCTCTCGCGAGTTGCGCTGACCACGCCGGCAATTCCGCACATGACGTGACTATCCTTTCACGCCGACTTCGCGTTGTAAAAGAGGCCGGGATTGCTCCGGCATGGCCGACGCAGAAACTGCGATGCGCTTGAAGCGGTAGTCGCGGTATTCACCCGGGTTGCCGTCGCGTCCGTCGCACGCGGCGAGAAGAATGTTGACCATCTCACGCGCGGTGACGAAGTGCAGCGTCTCTTTTCTGGACGGGGCGCCTGTGACGAGTTGATCGAGAAAGCTGCGGAACGCGCCGCCGATCACAGCTTCGCGCTGCGTCGGGTCCATGGAGTGGCAATGCAGTTTGATGAAGAGCCAGTCCGGGCGGCCCGCCACGTGGATTTGCGCTTTCTTCCAGAACGCCAGGCGGCGCGTCGACATGGGCGCAAAGCCGGTGACCCCGCCGTTCTCGACTACAGGCTTTGCACTGCGCAAAGAGCCGACAAGATCGGTGACCAGCGGCCCCTGCACGATCAGCGGCCATGTCTTCGGCGCGCGGCCGACTGCCAGGTCGAGGCCCTTTCGCTGCGGCGCAGTTTGATCGAGAGGCAGCACGCACTCGTAAACCGAATTCACTTTCGCGGTCTGCGCGGGATGCCATAAAGCGGTGGGCATGGTGAGATCGGCGTAGCATCCGGTGCCCGAGAGAATCTGCATCTCGGAGTCGACGCCGCAGAAAAGCCCCCCGGCGGCATTGGCGAGCGCGAAATTGCCGTGGACGAAGGCGTAGCGCGGCTCGGGTGAGCCATCAACGACCGAGAGACAACGATGGCGAAGCGCAAGCTGGTCGCGGAATTCGACGAGTTGACGCTGCGTGTTTTCAGCAGTGTCGGGCTCGTGCATGCCATGATGAAGATGGATTTCGGTCTCGCCCCACCCGGCATGGCAGTGCGCGGCAAGCATCTCGACTAATTCTTCGTCGTATTGCTCGGCGGGATAAAAATAGGTATGAACGAGCGGGCGACCGTCATGGTCGCGCAGGCGGTCGATGACTTTGGGATATTCCCGGAACCAGGCCTCTTCGCGGCGCACCTGTTCGGGACGGGGCACGCGTTTGTAGCCGCTGGTCGGATCGAAGGCGGGCTCGAAATGATCGGCGAGGCAGAAGATCAGATGAACCGGGCCGGATGCGACGGGGCGCAGCCCATGCCGGGTGATGGTGGGCAGGACGCGACGGGCGTAGGGCAGTTTTTTTTTGAATCCCATGATCGCGTAGCGCGGACACTCCTATCCGCGTGCTTGCAGCAAATGTACTCCTGCGCGGAGAAGAGTGTCCGCGCCACACAAACTTACTTCGCCCGCAGCGGCTTCCTTCCTCGCACCGCGATGGCGAACTCGCCAATGTGCATGTCTTCCATGCCCATCGCTTCATACCAGCGAAAGACCTGCTCGTAGGTGTGCTTGGACTGATACTTCGGCGAGTACCAGTCGAAAGTGTCGAGCGTTCTCTTTTCGGCGGTCTTCTGGCGGTTGACGGGAAAGACGTGGTGCACAAGGCCGGCCGCCGAGCGCCCAACGAGGGGCACTTTTTTCAAAACCTGTTGCGTGTTGTAAGAAACAGGCACGACAACTTTCAGAATGCCATGCAGCGTCTCGGGCTTCATGCGGCTGGTGTAACGGCGCCAAAAATCGCTGAAGCGGTACCACTTGTTGTATCCGCTATAAAGCCACACGGCGAGAATTCCACCCGGCTTCAGGTACTTGTCGAGCGCCTTGACGGCGGCTTCGCAGTCGGGAGTGTGGTGGAGAACGCCGACGCTATAGATGATGTCGAAACTCTCCGGCGCAAAGGGCAGCGCAAACACGTCAGCCTGCATAGCGACGAAGTCGCGGTCGGCAAGATTCTTAGCTGCCACTTCGGCGGCGGCGCTCAGATCGATGCCGACCACACGCGCTCCCCAACTGGTGGCGACTTCGGCAAAACGACCCATACCGCAGCCCACATCGAGGACGAGTTTGCCCTTGAGTTCTTCGGGACGCAGCGCGGTCTTCCAGCGAAAATTTTCGTCCGACTCGCGGACCTCATCGTGATCGAGCTGGGTCTTCTGGTAACGATGCCACTGGAAACCGAAACTGGCGGCATAGTGCTGCGCGTCAACGAATCGGGCAATGCCGTTGACGTTCGGATAGGCGCGTTTGCAAGCCGGGCAGAGGTATCCGCCGGCGTTGTCGCTCTCCAAATGCGAGCCGCAATTCAGGCAACGCAGAATGGCTTGCACATCAGCGGACAGGGCTGACTGCATCTCGTCTTCCGAAATCATAAGCCTCCAGGAAATGACGTCCCCGCTTCGGCGGAGGAGCGAGCGGGCCCGGTCCCTGCGCCTGCTCTCGATCTTTTTCTTTCATGGTCTGCAACAATGTCGCGATAAACGCAACGGAAAAATATGGGAAATACTGATATGCCTCGGGAGCAAACAAGGCTCCCACGGTAAACCCGACAAGCGAACTAGTGAGCGCGCCCACAAAGAGCGTGGTGTCGCTATCCAGATCTTTTCTTTTTCTGAGAGTTTTCAGATTTCTAAATCCCTCGCGGAAGAACAAGATATACAGAATGAACGCGGGTATCCCGCCCTCGGCGGCGATCTGGAGGTAGGTCATGTGCACGTCGCGCCAGATTCCAGAGTAGGTTGTGAAATTGCGCGCCCCGATGCCGAAGACGGGATAGTGCTCGATGGCATCCACCGCGCGCGCCATCAGGTACATGCGGTCCTCGTACGATCCGTAGGCGGACTTTTCGGTTGTACTATCGCCCGAAAGGGCCTCAAAACGGTCGTAGAGTTTGCCGCCTACCGTGGCCGCAATCAGGATGGCTGTGAAGAGCGTGCCCAACAGCAGGTACGGACGCTTACCCTTGATCGCGAAGAAGTAGAGGGTGACCGTGCCGGAAATGACGAGATCAATAAAACCGGCGCGCGACGCAGTCAGGAAGATCGCGAACAGCATGATCAGCATTGCGCCCAGCCATATCACTTTGGCAAATATATTTTTGCTCGTAACCATGAACAGCAGGGCGAAGGGCAGGGCCAGCACGATAGCAAAGGCGAGGTCGTTCGGGTTGGAGTAGATGCCGCCGAGCACGCCGTTGAGGCGCTCGACGTTGTGGCCTTTGATGATTACCGCCGTACAAGCGATGGCCACGGAAACCGCTTCAATAAAGATGATGCGGCGCAGGCGATCGAACGTCGTGATAATCAGGAAAACGAGCGCCCAGGCCACGCAAATCTTGGAAAATTCGATCGACTTGGTGACGGCGCCACCTTTCCATACCGGCGAGAGGAAGCCACCGACGAAAAGCAAGCCCACCATGGTGAAAAGCAGGCGCGCCTCTTTGGGGAGGTCTTTTAAAGTGCGCTTGGTGCGCCCGATACTGTTAAACAGTCCCCAGATCGCGAGGATGCCGCTGATCTTGGCGAGGGGAAGATATCCGAGGAGCGGAACGTAGTCACCCGGCCGAGCGCTATATACCACGAAGAACACGCACAGCCAGAAAAAAGCGGATCGGGTCGGGTCCGCGGCCTGCAAGGTTCGCCGCCAGCCTGATCCATTTTCCGGTGTTGCCGTCATGTTCTCTGCGATTGCCACGGTTCCTCTTTTTCTTTCCAGCTCATTGCCGAACTGTCATGCCGAGCGCGCCGAAGCTACCTGGGCGCCCTCAATTTTTTTTCCCGCCACCGCTTCGAGCACTTCGCTGAAGCGCCGGCCAATTGCGGGCCAATCGTAGCGGGCAGCCGTTTCGGCAGCGGCTCTTTCGTAGCGCCGGCGCAATTCGAGGTCACGCAGGAGCATAATCACCGCCTGCGAAAACGACTGCGCATCGTCGGCAAGAAGGATGTCGCGGCCGGGATGGGTATCGAGTCCTTCCGCGCCCACGGTAGTCGAGACGACGGCTTTTCCCGCCGCCATCGCTTCATAAATCTTTAGACGGGTTCCGCCGCCGATGCGGAGAGGCACAACGACTACCGCCGATTTGCGCAAATGCTCGATCACCGACGGCACACGGCCGGTGACTTCAATCGCGTCCGACACCCACTTCGCGACGCGGCGATCCGGGTGGCGCCCCACGATGCGGAAGCGCGCCGCCGGAACTTCAGCTTTGACCGCCGGCCAGATTTCGCCGCAGAAATATTCCACGCCGTCGACGTTGGGCTCCCAGTCCATGGCGCCGACAAAAGTCACGAGGGGCGCTGTTTCGCTTGCGCTCGGGTCCGGCGCATACTGGCGAAGGTCAACTCCGGTGGGAACAACCGTGATGCGATCGCCGTCCACCCACTGCATCATCAGCGCGCGATCGTTTTCTGAAACCGCGATCACATGGTGAAATTTGCGGACCGCTGCCTGTTCGTAGCGCAGCATCTTACGAAACTCCATGCCGTAGAGCGCCTTGCGCGCGGGATTGCCCTCTGTGCCGGCGTGCCGCCGCCAGATTTCGCTCTCCACATTGTGCTGGAAGAGCACGCTCGGAATGTTGAGGCGGTCGGGAAAATTCACGGCCGCATCCAAGAAATCACACACGGCGATATCGAAGCGTTCCTCGCGAAACCACCGCGCCACTTGCTCGCGCACGCCGCTGTGAGCAAACCGGCTCACTGCGTAGGGCGCGGCCGCCCCGAGGTGCGCAACGTAGTCGAGCCCGCGAGCGACTCCCGAACGCTCGCTTTTCGCCGTGCAGACTGGCACCGACCCGGGAAGTTCGCGTTGTAACTCTCGCTCATAAACCGGATCGGGCTCGCCTGGATAGTACGAGTAGAAGGTCAGCTCATGCCGCTCGGCAAGATAGCGCAGCATGTGATAGGTGCGGATATTGCCACCGTTTTCGACCGGCAAGAGCTTATCGGCTTTGACCCAGAGGATTCTCATGCTGCGCCCTGACGGCTTACCGGATCCAGACCGCCTTTCTGCCGGTGACGAAGTTCACGAAGGCGACCATAGCGGCGGAGTTCAGAACCACGAAAGTCCGTGCCGGATCGGCGATGCGGGAGAGCGGCCCAATCTTCATGCCCCCGATCGCGGCCAGGCTTAATGCGTAGAAAGCCAATTGCGCGAAGAGCGCCAAGCGATAGAAAGGCGCCCTCAGAAACAGCGATGCAACCAGCAAAGCGAGCAACGCAAAAGGCACAACCAGGCGGAAGAGCTTGTGGCTGATGAACTCGAATCGAATCGCATTTTGCGAACTCAATAGCCAGGGAGCCAACTGCAGCAGCTGATAATTGCCGCTCAGCGTGCGAACTTTGCGCGCAAACTCACGGCTGGAGCCGAGATCGGGCGAATCCCAGGCCCGGGCGCGCGCATCAAAAATCACCCGCGAACCACGCCGGACCACCTGCATGGGCAAGAGCACATCATCGAGAATCGTCCCCTCCGGCAGCGAATCGAGCAATCCCCGGCGCGCGCAATAGATTGCGCCCGTGGCTCCGGCAACCGAACCGGAGGCCGATTCCAGCTCGCGAATCTTTTTTTCAATGCGCCAGTACAACCCCATTCCTCTTCCTGTCTCCCCGCCCGCCGGATCGCCGAGCATCAGTTCCCCGCTGGCGGCTCCGACTTCCGGATCGCTGAAATTCTCGATCAGCAAACGCAACGCTTTGGGCTCAATCGGCTGGCGAGCGTCCGTAAAGAGCAGAACTTCTCCGCGTGCCGTTGCGATCCCATCATTGAGACCGGCCGCCTTCCCGCGCGCTTCCGGCTTCGATATGATGCGCACTCGCGCGTCGTTATTCTGAAACTCGGAAACGACCGCCGCCGTTCCGTCGTTCGACCCATCCGACACAACCACCACTTCAAACTGCTCGCGGGGATAATCGAGCGACAGCAAGTTCCGCAGCTTCGGACCAATCGCGCCTTCCTCATTCCGCACGACCATCACAGCAGAAACCGACGGTGTGTCGATACCGCGCATCACCGGGCGCGGCGACCACCAACTGCGCATCCAGAGGAGCAGCGCATACCCGACATAGGCATAGGCGATCACAGCCGCCGAAGCCCAAAACACCAACTTCATCTCTATTGCGCCCCCCGCTTCAGCAAGACCGTTTTCACGGTCTGGAACATGATCAGCAGGTCAAGCCCAATCGAAGCGTTCTTGATGTAAAACAGGTCGTATTGCAATTTCTCGCGGGCATCCTCGACGGTGCTGCCGTACTTGTATTTCACCTGCGCCCAGCCCGTCAGCCCCGGCCGCACCATGTGGCGCACGCGGTAGTACGGGATTTCCCTGGAGAGCCATTCGACAAACTCCGGGCGCTCCGGCCGCGGCCCCACGAAAGCCATCTCGCCTTTGAGCACACACCAGAGCTGAGGAATCTCATCGAGGCGCGACATCCGTAAGAATCTTCCGATGCGCGTGACCCGCGGATCGTTGTTACCCGCCCATTGCGGACCCGATTTTTCGGCGTCCTGGCGCATGGTGCGGAACTTGATCACATCGAATGTTTTTCCGCCTTTCCCGACCCGCCTTTGCCGATACAGCACCGGCCCCTTGGAATCGAGCTTGATGGCGAGCATGACGAAGGGAACAAGAGGAAGAGAAAAGATGAGACCAAAAAATGCAATGACGACGGAAATGACGCGCCGCATCATGCGGAAAACCGTGCTGCGCCGGAATCCGTCCCCAAACACCAGCCAGCTCGGATAAAGATTCTCGACTTCGATCTTCCCGGAGATTCTCTCCAGCCAGGTGGCGGACTCTTCAATTTTCACTCCCTGCATGCGCAGGTCAAGCAGTTCCTGCATGGGAATGGTGCCTCGCCGGTCGGGCATGGCGACGATGACGCGGTGCACTTTCTGCTTGCTCACGACGTCCATCAAGTGCACTGCCACCGACTCTTTCGTGACCGCGCCTTCCAACTTGCCAGTCCAACTGGCGACCTCTACGCCAATCTCCGGATTCTGCCGCAGTCCGAGCACCAGGCGCTGGGCGCGCTCGCCGGTACCGAGAACGTATACGCGTTCGATGAGAATCGGCAGCTGAATAAGCCAGGCGTATCCCTCGCGCCAGCCGATCAGTGCGACGGTTAGAATCAGCAGGCCAACCACCGCGGCGGATTCCGTCCCGGAGGCAGCGTTCCCTACCGCCAAATCGGTAGCCACACCGTTTCCGAGGGCAAAGTCCGGACGGACTTTCAAGACTCCCGCAAGCACGAAGGCTACCAGCGCGGGAACCATAAGCAGACGGAAGTAGAGTTCCCCCTTGGTGGTAAGACGCGCCGTATCGTACAAATCAAACAAGTGAGAACAGAGCAGAACGAGAATTGTCACGATCAGGATCTTGACGTAGCCGCCGTGATCGTTCATGACCAGGTAGTAGTCTCCCGGAAAAACGAGGATCGCACCCAGCAGAAAAGAGGTCCATACAATCAGGGCCTCGCCAATCAGCAGGACCAGCGTGCGCACCGGGTAATAGACATTGAAAAGCCGGATCAACTTGCCCTCGTTCTGTTTCGGCGGGCTTAGGTGGTAGCCACAGCCTCGCCATAGTAGTACTTCGACTGGTGCATCTTTTCGGTAGAAGTTCCGTTGAGTACCACGCCCAACAGAAGCTTGTCGGGAAATTCTTCGCGCGCTTTCTTGGCGAGCGGCGAAGGCGTGACGTTCGAGCGCACGACCATCAGTACGCCATCACAGGCGCCAGCAACAAGTGTGGAATCCGAGACCGGGATCACCGGCGCAGAGTCAAGCACAATCCAGTCAAAGAGCGGCTCGACGCGCTGCAGGAGCAGCTTGAGCCGGCCATTCGCCAACAGTTCCGGTGCTCCGGGGACGACGCGTCCAGCCGGCATGAAGAACAGGTTCTCCATCGTCCCGCGTTGCAGGGCGGCGAATTCATCACACTCGCCCATGAGGTATTCGGACAATCCGGGCGTGCTCGCCGTTCCAAGATGACGGTGAAGTCCCGGATTGCGCAGGTCGGCATCGATAATCAACGCGCGCCGCCCATGCTGCCGCACCAAGACCTGCGCCAGGTTGGCGGCGACGAACGACTTGCCTTCTTTGGGCAGGGCGCTTGTCACCAGCAGACGCTTGAGCGGCATCTTCTCGCGGATCTGGTAAAGCCGCGACCGCAGGGTGCGAAATTCCTCCGTTCCGAGACGAGTTTCATCTTCCTGGAAGAAGAGCATGGTGGTCGGGTCCGGATTCCACGCCATCGGCTGGCACCGCGCCAACAAGGATTCGTAGCTAAAATCCGACGCTACCGGCATGCCGGATGTCACCGGACTGTGCAGGGGGGGCATGGGCACCTGCTCAGCCGCCGGCTGCGGAAACGAGGGCTCGACGTGCGTCCCCAGGGACGTTGCTCTTTCTTGTTCGGCGCGTTTTAAAGCGTCATGGATACGGCTCATAGTTTCCTTTCCTTGGGGAGATCTTGTCGTTCGGACTCGCGTAGCCGATCAGCCAGCGTTGCGAGCGTGCGTAAAGCTTCTACCAAATCGAACTTTTCGGACGAGGGAGGCGGGGCCGGCATCATGGCGCCAGCGGTTCCATCCGCCAGGTCAAAGTCGCGGGCCACCGAGTCGACGATTTCCTGTGTGACAACTTTTTTCTGATCGACAAACGCGCTGACGAGGCAATGCTCGCAAAGCAGGTTGATCACGCGTGGAATGCCCGTCGAATACTTGAAGATGGCCGCCGCCGCCTCGTCGCTGAAGATCGCATCTCCATTCGAGCCGGCAATCCGCAACCGCTGAATGATGTATGACTTCGTTTCGTCGAGGTTGAAGGCGTGCGTCTTGGCGCGCAGCGTCAGGCGCTGGCGCAGCTGCCGCAAATTCGGCTGTTTCAGCCGCTGTTCCAGTTCGGGTTGTCCGACGAGTACGATCTGGAGAAGCTTCTCGGTGAAGGTTTCCAGATTCGTCAGCATGCGAATCTCTTCCAGGACTTCGTCAGAAAGGTTCTGCGACTCGTCGATAATCAGCACCGCTGTCTCGCCCGCCCGGTACCGGTCGAGCAGCCAGTTGTACAGCCGCTGCAGGATCGCGCTCTTCGACTTGGTGTCGCATGGAATGCCGAAATCCGCCATCATGAAATCGAGCAGCTGCGGCACATCCATGCGCGAGTTGAAGATGAAGGCCGTCGCCACCTGTTGCAGGCGCAACCATTCCATCAGCTTGTTGATGAGCGTGGTCTTGCCGGTGCCCACCTCGCCGGTCAGCAGCACAAAACCTTTGCGGCTCTGAATGCCGTAAGTCAAGCAGGCCAGCGCCTCTTCCGTATGCCGCGTCAGGAACAGATAACGCGGATCGGGATTGACGTTGAAGGGGTTGGCCCGTAGTCCAAAAAACTCTTTATACATACGCCTGCCTTACACTCCTACCTTGTCATCGGTGTGGTCTGGAGTCCGCCCCCAGAATCGTCGCCTGCCATTCCCATTTCCACCGCCATTGCCGTTCAATGAGAGTTGCGCCTCCGGGCCAACCCAGGGCACCGAGATCAGAAGCGGCAGGTCCATCGCCATCGCTGCATCTCTTTCGGTACGGATCGACTTGTCGCTGAACTCGAGGAAAATGGCTATCAGCAAGCCGATCCCGAGGCCCGCGCCGAAACCGCCGGCGGCAAACAAGGGGCGATTGGGGAAGGCGGGCTGTTCGGGCTTGTTCGCGCTCAGCAGAATCGTCATTTGCTCGCCCTGCTGCGCACTCTCCATGTTCGTGCCTAGCCCAGCCTGGCTCTGCTTTTGCAGGAGATCGCGGTACACGGACACCGCATTGTCATAGTCGCGGCTCAGCTCCTTGTAGCGCTGTTCGATGTCGGGGCTCATCGCCGTCCGCCGGGTGTAGTCGTTGATCGAAGCCTGCAGTTTCTTCTGATCACCGGCGTATTGCTCGATGAACTGCTGGTACTGATGAATCTTCAGGCGGTTCTGTGCGATCTCTGGCGGCTCGTTGGCGCTGGCTTTGTCGTTGGTCTGGCTCGGATTGTTCGCCTGCTTGTTGATTTCGTCGAGGCGGCCCTGCACCTTTGCGATGTCAGCTTTGGTCTTGGCGACGTCCGGATAATCGTCGGTGTAGCGGGCTTGGAGTTGCAGCAATTGTGACTGGAGTGCGGTCAGCTGTTGCTGTAGCGTCTCTGGATTCGCGCTCGAACCGGTGTTCTTCCACGTCGCGAGTTGTTGCGCCAGTACGCTCTCCGCATAGGTTTTGTCCTGCTGCGCCCGGTTCAGATTCTGGGTGGTCGCATCCAGCTGGGTGTTCAGCGACATCAGCATCCGCATGTTGTTTTCGATGTCGCCGGGCAGCTGACCGGAAAATTGCTTCTTGAAATCGGCCATCGCCTTATCCTGCCGGTCGAGTTCGGCCTTGGCAGCATCTACCTGCCCGCTCAAAAACGTTGTCGTGTCGCGGGCAATGTTGCCGCGCGATTTGAGATTTTCTTCAAGCATCAGCGAGGTCATCGCATTGCAGATCTTCTGAGCGCGCTCCGGATTGCTGTCGCTGTAACTGACGTTGAATACCGGCACCGGCTCGCTGGTCGCGGCCAATCTTTTACGCAATTGGGGAGCGGCGGCGGCGGCCGCGCTCATCGATGTCATGGGCGCCGGGACCACATCGAACTTGGCGCGGATGTCCTCAATCAGCTTCCCTTCCTCGCCCGGCTTGGCCAGATCCAGCCCCTGGATCACGCCTTGCAGCCGGCTATTACTCAGGACGGTATTCTTGAGGGTATCCACGCGCTGGGTGAAGTCGGTGGTAACCACCGAGCGAACGTAGTCCGATGGCACTTTTTGCCCTTCCACCAGAACCTCGGAGGTAGATTTGTATACGGGCGTGAAGGCGTACGAAACCATAAAACCCGCGACGGGCGCAATCAAGAGAGGAACGATCGCCACTTTCAGGCGGCGCCGTACTATTGCCAGATAATCGTCCATCGTCAGTTGTGTGTCAGCCATACTCTCTCCACCAATCCGGCCGCTGCTGCGGCCAAAAATATTACGGCCAGGTGCTCCGGCCAACAACTACTCGATACGAACCGCCTTCGGGTGCCACTCCAGCGCGATCGTACCGATCTGCCGGTGGTTCGTCTTACCCGTGCTGCCATCGACGACGACAACGTTGTTGAAGTTGATGATCGAGAAGCGATAAGCCGCAAGCGCGTCCCAGTTCCGGCCAATGTGTTTCCGCAGCACCGCTCCCCCAAAACCCTGGTTGAAGACGCTGGCCTCCGATAAGCCTTCTGCAGCTGCAGCGAGCCGCTTCTCGCGCGAGTATCCGGTTTCCAGCAAGAGCTCATAGGTTCGCCCGAGCGGGCGGCGCGCGGTAAACTCCGCGATTTGCGCATCGGCGCCGGCAAAAAGTCCCGAACCTTGCGACAGGAACTTTTCGTAACTGGCGGTCAGGAACCAGCGCGGAAGCCGGTAGCGCAACACGCCCCGCCCAGTCGGTGACCAGCGCTTTTCCGGAATTCCAAACCGCAGATCCGTGTATTGGGGTCCGATCTCTCCGATAAAACTCATTCTCCCGCTGATCACGTGGCTGTAGCGCAGATTGACGATGTTGTTGTAGATCTCGCCGCCCACATTGAGCGGAAAGCGGAAGAGCTGGAAGGCGTAGACGATTGCCATCTGATCGTGCCGCGATACCAGGTGACTCCAGCCGCCCTCGACGGTCGAGTCGTCGCCGTTGAGCAGTTGAGTGTTGTGATAAAAGTGGTCGTTCGCGTAGGCTCCGATCACGGTGAACGCCGAACGTGGCGTGATCGCCTGCACCACATCCACCGATGCCAGGTTTGAGAGTCTTGGAATCGTGCCCACCGAGCCTTCTTCCAGGTGAAAAACTCCCGGCAGACCGAGCCCGAGCCTCCCGGTGGCAATGCCGAATCCGGGTAGTCCTCCCGCCGACGAGGCGGAGAACGATCCATCGGGCAAATAGCTAAAGCCATCGCGGAAAGTAAGCTGGCCGGTGCGCCAGCGCGTCACTCCCTCGATGCCGAGGGCGTGCAACTGCCGCAGGAAACTGCGCTCGTCGCCCACCACCACGCCCCCGAGGTATTCGAGAAACAGGTCGCTGCGGGGCCAGAATTTCTGGAGGTCGAGGGCACCCAGAACGTGCGAAACCGCGTCGCCCTGCGATCCGCCTACGGCGTTACTGGAGTTGCTGTCGCCCGACTCCCCTACCTGGATCGCCGTCGAAACAAAGCTTCGGTTGAGTGCCCTCAATTCAAGGCTCGGCTCGTCAAGGCCCGACAAAGGCGGGTTCTCCGGGTTCAGGATGGGAGCGTTCTGACCGAAGGGGGGCGCGGGCGGAGGTGTATCCGGATTTTGCGATCCACTCGAAGAATCGCTCGGCATTTTCGAAGTGGGGGGAGCCTGGGAATTGCCCTGGGAAAAAGCGCACTGCGCTCCGCCAGCTACCCACAGTCCGGCTAGCAACAGCACCCACCGTATTGTTCGCGTTCTTAACATGCTTTTCTTCCAGGTTGTCCTCTTCGGGACAACACTCTAGCCAACTACGCTTTTACGGGACGACGATGGTATCTCCCGGCTGGAGCACGTAGTCGTGCTCGATTTCGTCGCCCTTGATCAGCTTGCGATAAGGAATTGGGTATTTCTGTTTCTTTCCGTTTTCAATTCGCAGCAAATAGATCTTCTTGGTGTTGGCAAACTGGTTGATGCCCGCGGTGGCGAGCGCCTGCATCACAGTCATGTTGGGAGTGATGGACATTGCGCCCGTGTGGGCAACTTCGCCGAGCATGTAGATTCTCTTACTGTTGACCTGGGTCACGACTACGGTTACGCGGGGGTCGGCGACAAATTTTTTCAGTTTCTCGGTGAGTGAATCCGCCAACTGCATCGGAGTCAGCCCCGCCGCCTGGACATCATTGAGCAAAGGCAGAGAGATTTTGCCATCAGAACGAACCGGCTCGGTCGCCGTGAGGTCGGCCTCTTTCCAGACGGCGACGTGGAGAACATCATCGGGGCCGATGACGTAGGTCGAGTCCACGGCTGCCGGCTGCATTGCCATTCCATTTGTGTTGTTGCCAGAAGCGGGAGCGACGGCAGCTTGCGCCGGCGCGCCCTGCGCCAGCGCTATTGTGCCCATCAGAAGCGCCGTCATCACCGCCTGCGATATCAATTTCATATCCTCTCCTCAACTCCTTATTTCAGCCCTCGAATCCGCCGCCAGGCCGCCCACGCGGTTTGCATCTTAAAGCAAGTAGAAGAAGTCATCGTTCAGGCCCCATACTCCTCACAACCAATCTGCTTCAGCTTGTAGAGCAGAGCCTTGTAGCTGATCTTCAATTCCTCCGCAGCCCGTCGCCGGTTCCAACGTGTCCGCGTCAGGACTTGCAGGATCAGCTCGCGTTCCGCTTCCCGAGAGGCGGCTTTGGCCGCGTCCTTCAGAGAAATCTTTTCGCCATTCGTCGCGTCGGCCCGGCGCAAGAGGGAGCGCAAACCGCCCATCGCCAGCGCCTCATCGCCGAGCGCCACGATCGCTCGCGTCGCTTCTTTGAGTTCGCGAATGTTGCCCGGCCAGTGATATTCCAGGAAGAAGCTCTGCGTACCGCCGCTGAGCGGAGGCACATCTCGTCCAAAATCGTCCGCCGCGGCAGACAAGAACCAGTCGCGGAGAATCGGAATGTCCTCGCGCCGCTGCCGCAAGGGGGGCAAGCGCAGACAAACGCCGCTGATGCGGTAGTAAAGATCCTCCCGCACCCGGCCCGCGCGTACTTCCGGCTCCAGTTCGCAGGTAGTCCCACAGATGTAGCGCGGCACGCGGTCGCGCCCGGCGTCGTCCAGCCCGATTTGCCGGACTAATTCGGCCTGTGCTGCCCCCGTGAGTTCGCCGACTTCCTGCAGATACACTGTGCCACCTTGGCCGTCCCACTCGGCCAATACCCGATCACTGGCTTCTCGTCCCTGGTAAACGCGGAACGGTTCTTCCGCCCGCCGCGAAAGACCATGAATGCGTGCCGCCGCTGCCGCCTTCCCCGCACCGTGCTCCGCGACGACCAGCACCGGAACATCGTTCTGCGACAGCTCGCGCAGCACCGCTTCGACCGTCCTCATGCCCGGGCTTATGCTTTCAAGCCACACCTTTGCCCCGCCACTCGGGGCGGGACGGGCACTTTGCATCATCTTGCTGCCTTGGAGTTCCATGATAATGAATTTTTCCGATACCGAGGCGAGGGGACGCTGCTCGAATAAGGGCGTGGTTGAGCTAGAGCACAATCGTTGCCATCTCCGGCAAATTCGGCGCTTCTCATTCGAGGCGCATGAGCCTAGATTTCAATAGCTTGCAATCGCGAGGGGGCTGGCAACGCGTTCCTTAAAGTACCACAATGCGAACAAATGGGAAAACTTTTGCCCACATCGCTGGTAATGTTGGGCAATCTTTGGGACAGATCTCGGGAGGAACCTTCGTACCTTGTTCGCCCGCGCCGCTACGTCGTGGTCTTATAAGCCCAAGTTATTGCTTTGCCCAAATTGGTCCACTTCGCGTATTCTCAAATTTGGGCCAGTGCTTTAAGCATTATGGGGAATTCGGTTGAGATTGCCCCGCTCGCTCCGGCGGGAGAAGGTCGTTTATTGTCTGGCTTGCTCGGTTTTCAGAGCTGGTCGGTCCTGCTGCTGCTCGTCTGGCTTTACCATTCCATCCTTTATAACCTGGTCTTACAGTGGGGAAAGGATCCCAACTTCGGCCATGGCTACTTCGTTCCCGCCTTTAGCTTGTATCTCCTCTGGCAGCATCGCCAAGGACTTAAGACGATCGACCCCGCCCCTTCCTGGGCGGGGCTTCCGCTGATTTACCTCGCACTTGCCTTCCTGGTGCTGGGGGACCTCGGAGTTGAGCTCTTTACGGCTCGCGTTTCGTTGCTTTTCCTGCTCGCAGGGCTAATCATTTTCTTTCGGGGGTGGGAGTTCTTCCGGGCTGTGCTGTTTCCATTGGCGTTTCTCATTCTGATGATTCCCCTCCCCAACATCATCCTGCAGAAGCTCACTTTTCCGCTGCAGTTGTTTGCCTCAAAACTCGCCAGCGAAATGCTCGAAATCGTTCATGTGCCGGTTTTCCGGCAAGGGAACTTGCTCACCCTCGCTGCGAAACAGCTTGACGTCGCCGACGCATGCAGCGGAATCCGCTCCTTATATTCGCTCGTGACCCTCGCCATTATCTATGGCTGCTTAATGGAAAAGCGCAAATGGGTTCGTGTGATACTTGCCTGCGCGGCTATACCGATTGCGATTCTTGCCAACTGTTTTCGGGTTTTTGTTACTGGTCTGCTGGTGCAATATTGGGGTCCCGACAAGGCAGAGGGAGGCTTCCACACGTTTGAGGGGTGGCTGGTGTTCGTCATCTCACTCATTCTGCTTTTCGCCCTTCATCAGTTGATAAATCGGATTTGGAAGCGCGCTCCGGAGAGCGAGATCGGATCGTCCTTGGGCGAGCTTTCGCTTCGGCAATCCCGGCAGAAGATGGCTCGTCCACTCGTGGCAGCCGGGTCAGGCATCCCGACGCCCCGCTTCCTGATCGCCATATTGTCCATGTTCGCGGTGGCCCTCGGCCTACAGATTTTTACGGGCGGCGAGCACGTTCCTCCGCGTGACCCGCTGAGTTCAATACCCCTTCAGGTCGACACCTGGACCGGCACCGACCAACCGATTGACCAACAGACTCGCAACATCCTCGGAGATGGAGAGTTTTTGCTCCGGGATTACGACAGCTCTGACCCATCGAAGGACTGGATTAATCTTTACATCGCCTATTTCCCGTCGCAGAAAATGGGAGATACGATTCATTCTCCCGAACACTGCCTCCCCGGGGCAGGATGGATTCCGATTGTGAGGCAGGTTGTTTTTCTCAAGTTTCCTGATGGCACCTTCCCCGTCAATCGCTACGTAGTTATCAACGGCAGCGAAAAGAGGATCGTACTTTACTGGTTCCAGGCCCATGGCCGAGTAGTGGCGAGTGAGTATTCCGCCAAGTATTATCTGATTGCTGATTCCATTCGAATGCATCGCAGCGACGGCGCCATGGTACGGCTTATGAGCACGATGTATCCGAACGAGTCCCCAGAACGCGCCCAAGCCCGCGTCATGGAGCTCGGCGATCATTTCCTCCCTCAGCTCAACGACTATATTCCGCGCTAGCGGACGGAATTCTGAATTCTCGATGTATCCCGTAGATCAGGCATTTTGGTGGCCAGCGAATCCAAGACCCTAAGCGCAGAAACGAAACTCCCGGGAGCCGAATTGCGCTGTTGCGGCGGCAAACGCACTCGGCAGAAACTGCACCAAGTCCGTTGCCACCAGCGAGCGTTCCCCCAAAGTATCGCGCGCTAAATCCCCCGCCAGCCCATGCAGGTAAACCGCCAGCGCGGTAGCGAGCAATGGCTGCCGGGGATGCTGCGCGATCAACCCCGCAACGATGCCAGTCAGAATATCGCCGGTACCGCCGGTAGCCATGCCCGGATTCCCGGTAGGATTCACCCACACGGTGCCGTCCGGCGCCGCGACTAGCGTGCGGTGGCCCTTGAGCACAACGAGCAACTGATGCTGGTGCGAAAACTGGCGTGCCACTTCCAGGCGTTTGGCTTGAATTTCGGCGATCGAAAGGCCAGTCAAGCGCGCCATCTCTCCCGGGTGCGGAGTGATTACAAGAGTCCGACCGCGCCCGTTCAACTGCTGCGCAAACTCGCCGCCGAAGGCATTGAGTGCATCGGCGTCGAGCACGAGGGGTACATCCGCAGCGACGACTCCCGGCTTCACCATGCCTCGAACAAACTCCGAAGTCTCGTCATTGCGCGAAATTCCCGGTCCAATCGCCAATACGGTTTTCCGCTCAAGTAACTCTTGAAGATCCGCCTCCAATGCTCTCAAACCAATCGTACCGACGCCGGTTTCCGGCAAGGGCTCGGTCATCAACTCCGGATGAAATCCCGCGACGCTTGGTAACGCCGACTTGGCAGTGGCTACGGTTGAAAGCCCTGCGCCCGCGCGCAGCGCCGAAAATCCCGCCATGGCAGCAGCCCCGGACTTACCCACCGATCCTCCGACGACCAGCACATGGCCGTAACTGCCCTTGTTCGCGTCAGGGGCACGCGGCGCCAGCATGGTCGCAAAATCCGCCGGGGTACTGAGGTTGAGTCCAAGCGACGAAGAGATGGCCTCCGGCGGAGAACCAATCGGCGCAATGACTGTGGGTCCGGCTGTCAAGGCAGCAAAACCATGCGCCGGACGAGGCGCAGTGAATGTGACGACAGCGTCGGCCCGGGCCTGCGCAGAACGGGCGCCCGTGTCCCCATCCGCCTTCGAGATCATATCGGCGTCCGCTCCGGAGGGAATGTCGACAGCAATGATCGGCGCGGCGCTGGCATTCATCTTCCGAATTGCGGCCGCATAGAGTTCGCTGACCGGCGGACGAAAACCGGCTCCAAGGATCGCATCGAGGATTAAGTCCGACGCAAAAATCTCGCCCGCCGAAGCGGACTCGAGGTCGCGACCCTCGCGCACGATCAGCGGGGGATTCCCCGCTCGATCCGACGTCCCCTCCAGCATTCGTCGAAGCATCGACGCCGCATCCCCGCGCAAATCCGCGGGATCAGACAATAGCAGAACCCGCACTGCACGCCCCGCTTCCGCCAATTTGCGTGCCGCCACAAAGCCGTCGCCGCCATTGTTTCCCTTGCCGCACACAACGCCAATTCGTCCCGCCTTCGGATAGTCGACGAGCACAAAACGCGCTACCGCCGACCCGGCATTCTCCATCAACGTAAGAGAAGGCACTCCAAATTTCTCAGAGGTCGCGCGATCGATGGCGCGCATCTCCTCAGCGCTGACGATTTTCATAATCGCGAGTATATCTCTGGCGAGGGCAGCCGTGATCGATGACCTGCCGGATCAGCAAGTCAGAAGTCAAATTGAAGACGTTTGGGGGGAAGTGCATTTACTTGCTGAATCTGACTTCTAACTTTTTGACTTGCCCAGGGACTCTCTAGCCCTAGTAAGATTACGACTTCTGATGAAGCTCTCCGTCGTCATGCCCGTCTACAACGAGCGCAACACGCTCCGCGAGGTGATCACGAAGGTTCTCTCCGTCCCCCTCGACATCGAATTGCTCTGCGTCGACGACGGCTCGACAGACAGCTCGCGCGAGATTCTGGCCGAGCTCGCCCAACGGCACCCGCAAATGCGTGTCTTCCTGCAACCGCAGAACATGGGCAAAGGGGCAGCACTCCGGCGCGGCATTCAGGAAGCGACCGGTGACTTCGTCATCGTTCAAGACGCCGACCTGGAATACGATCCGGCCGAGTATCCGATCGTGCTTCAACCACTCATCGATGGCAAAGCCGACGTCGTCTATGGTTCGCGCTTCATGGGAGCGGGCGCGCACCGCGTTCTTTACTATTGGCACTCGGTTGGCAACGCATTTCTCACTCTGCTCTCCAATGCCCTCACCAACATCAACCTCACCGACATGGAAACCTGCTACAAGGCCTTCCGCCGCGAAGTCATTCAGTCGATCCCGATCGAGGAAGACCGTTTCGGCTTCGAGCCGGAGATCACCGTAAAAGTTGCGCGGCGCAGGCTGCGAATCTACGAAGTGGGCATCAGCTACAGCGGACGCACCTACGAGGAAGGAAAAAAGATAGGATGGAAAGACGGTGTGCGCGCGCTCTATTGCCTGGTGAAGTATTCACTGAAATAGAATCGGGGTGCAGCGCATCCTAGGCATCCGTCGGATCGACCGACGCGCGCGCCACCGTTGCTTGCTCGTCCGCCGCGCAAGTCTCGGCCTGTTGAATTGCGGCATCCCGCCATCCGACCGGATGGGTAACGCACCGGCGCACCGCCCGAAGAACATCCTCTGGAGCGCCTGCACCCAGATCTCCGACCACTCCCACTGCCGCGCTGGAAAAATTCGCGATCGGCCAATGGAACGAATCAAACCCATGCCGCACCAGCGAAATCTTCTGGGGATCATACGCCAGCGACAGCGCACCAACCCAATCGATAGCTGCGGCGTTGTTGCTGCCGAGCACCAATCCAAGTTCCAGCGGCTCCGGCGCCAGCGGCCCATTGCCCTGTCCGGCAACGATGGCATCGGCAATGTGAATCACCCGTCGCTGCATCTCCTCGCTCATGGAGCCATCCGGACGCCCGTAGAGAAGAATGCGATTCAGATCGAGACACGTTCTCCAAATTGTGTCATTGCCCGACCACGACCCATCCATCCCGACGCGATCTCCGCGTGCCCGCGAAGCGCGCACCAGTACGGCAAAGAAAAGATGCCACAGCATTCCGCCAGCATAGGATGTCGTCACGTTCTGGCGGTCGCTGACATACTCAAGCGCGCGTTTTACCATGCCATCGTCGGGATAATTGTCGCCCCCGGTCTTCGGCCCTCCCAAGCGATGATGCGGCAGATACTCCTTGTTGCCGTTGATGCCGATCAGGTTCTTGAGCGCACAAGTTACGCCCGCTTTCTTGTGCGTCTTGAGCTTGGGCAGGTTAATGATGGTATCCGCCTCTACAACTTCCCGGGCAACCAGATATTGATGTCTACCGGGATGATGTGTCTTGGCCATGAGGCGGTGGTCATACCACGCGACGCGAAAGCGATGATCGTTGCCGCTGATCGGCTCCAGCAAACTCTCACGCCCAAGATCAAACAGCGTGAAGTGATCTTCCGACTGCAGATTCTCCGCCGCTACGCGCACGCCGTGAACAATGACGCAGGTGGTTCGCCGAAAATCGCGCACGCCTTTAAAGCGCGGCTCACGCGCCCGCAATTCGCTTGCCCATGTGTCTAAACCGGTGGCCTTAATCAACGCTTCAAAATCGCACCCCTGAATCGGCGCATCGCCCACCAGTACTTCGGCCGCGCCGGTGAGCAGCGCCGCCTCCGTCGCAGCGCGAATCAGCGAAGCATGGGTTACAAGGCAATCGAGCCCGGCTTGGTTCTTGTATCGCGGATCGTCATTTTGATGGAGAACCATGTTGGGCTTGATAAGAACGCGCGCGCCCTCAGGAATTACTTTTCCGAACGGCCCACTGTCGTCCGCCCAGCCAAGCGAGTGCGCCAGTCGTCCGAGCGCGCGAGAAACCGCATCGTCGCCGTTCGCGGCCTTTTCAGCGGCGGGATAAGAAGGCGACGATAGGCGAGCGATCCCCACCTTGGGAATGAAGGTACGGTTGGCGAGAGAGTTCTCCGGCATGACTAACGATCTGTTCGCGACGCCGTTTCGTTTTCCGTTGGCGCAGCTGCCGCGCTGACGTCTGAGCGCGTAAAGCGATACTTGCCCGCTTTCGATAGCGGGATCGATTTGACTTCGCGCACTTCAACGCGCACCGGACGATCGCGGGTGACTGCGTGAATCTGCTGGATAGCGTCCTTGATCTTGGCCTCCCGTGCTGGCGCATCTCCTGGTCCCGGCACGATATATAGAATGATCTCGTCAACCGCCGTCTGATGAAACTGAAAAGTCACGATGCCGGAACTGCCGTACATCAGGTGCGTAAAAAACTCTCCGTGCACCACGCGGCCGCCGGGAAAAACAAAATTGTCGCTGGTGCGCGCGATCTCGAGGCGCATTAGCGGAAAATGATTACCGCAATTGCAATTCCCCGGCGAAAGGTACCCGCAATCCTCATTACGATACCGAATGAAGGGCATGGAATAGTTTTGCAGCGAGGTGACCAGAAAAGGCCGCGGCTCATCACCGTCGGCGCGGTCTTCTTCCAGCACTACGAAATCGGCGTTGATGTGCATCCTGCCTTCATTGCACTCAGCAGCGATGTTCTGGACCTCACTGGATCCGTAGCAATCGAAAACCTTGCAGCCAAAAACGCGTGAAATGACATCGCGCTGCGGCTTATACAATTTTTCGGCGGTGGTAAACGCGCCTTTGATGCCGCCGATCTTTTGCCCTCGGCTTTCAAGGAACGAGGCAAACAGCGCAATCGTCGAGGCGTATCCCAAAATCACGCGCGGCCGAATCCGGGCAAAGATACCGGCCCACTTCTCCATATCCTTCTCGCCCGCAAAAAACGGATCGAACTGATACATGCGCCGGATGATCTGCCGAACTCTGAATTCCATACCCGACATCGCGTACAGCTTGTCACTCCCGCCCCAGAAGAAAGCCACCATTTCGCCCGGCCGCCAGCCGCACTGCTCCAAATTGCGGTAAGTTCCCGCGTCGCTATTGACCATGTATTCGCGGCTGCGAAAAAACTTCAACGGCACACCCGTCGATCCGCCGCTGAAATGCCGCTGCAGCTTTTCGACCGGCACATCCTCGCGAATCAAAGAGCGCTCTTCCTCGCGAATGATGTCTTTTGTCAAGATCGGCAAGCGCGAAAAATCGTCCCAGTCGCGAACGTCCAAACTGCGGATTCCCAGATTGCGAAACAGCGTCCGGTAGTATGGGACCAGCTTTTCAGCGTGCGCCAGCAAGGCAAGCACATCGCGAAACTGTTTTTCGCGAATCTCGTCCCGCGAACGGAAAGGAGCCGGCTCGAGCCGTTTGAGAGTTCCGAGAATGTCGGCGCCCCGCAGGCGGCAGGTCATTGCCAGAAGCGCACGCCCAACCAGAGGCCCCTGTGACGAACCCATCGCCGCCTACTCCCCGGCAGCGTCGCGCGGGAGCGCACGCGGGCACAAATTGATGGCTGAAGTCATGATTTCGGCGGGGAGGCCCTCATTCCGAAACTATAGCACGCGACTAAGATCGCAGAGGACTCCCCATCCTAAAGCCCCGCTCTTGCGCCTTGTCGGTGGGTTTTGAAGCTAGCCCGCGGCCAGCCTCTTAGCAATCGCACAATACAATTCCACTGCGTCGACCAGGTCTCGTTTGGCAACAAACTCCCCCTCCGTATGCGCCACGTGAATTGACCCGGGCCCCACCAGCAAAGGCGTCCCCCAATTCGACAGCGAAGGAACATCGGTCGTAAACGCGGCGATCATGGTCGGCAACCCATCGAGGGTATGCATTCGCATAAACGGCGCCTCCCGGGTGAACTCGATCTCCGCCAAATTGCCGACCGCTTCGACGATCCCGCGCCGCAACGGTTCTGCCGGCCCCACCAGCCGGTAGAACAGTTCCGCCCGCGCAAAATCAGGAATAATATTTCGCGCCCGGCCACCTTCGATCGTTCCGACGTTTTTCGTGCACGCGCCCACGTCCGGATCCTCCGGCAACTGCATCGTGTGCAGTCGGTGCAGCGCCTCCACCAGTTTGTCGATCGCCGACTCGCCCAACTCTGGATATGCCGAATGCGCCATCTTCCCGCGCGCCGTCAGCTCAACGTGGAGTGAACCCTTGCTCGCCAGCGCGAGCCGGTTATCGGTCGGCTCGCCATTGATCATGAAGCGCGCGCCGATGGGATGCCGGTTCGCCTCGATCGCCCCGGCCGAATTCGTCTCCTCGCCCACCAGAAACAGCAGTCCAACGAAAACGCCTGCCTCACGCAGCTTCTCGGCCGCCACGACCTGGGCCGCGATAATCCCCTTGGCATCGCAGGCGCCCCGCCCGCAGATCCGAGTGTCATCTTCGGATGAGGCGATAAACGGCGGAACGGTATCCATGTGTGTGGAGAAAACGACTTCCGGCTGCAGGTATCCGGGCCAGGTTGCGAGCACATTGTTGCGCACACCCTCGACCGGCATTTTCTGCGAAACGAATCCGCGCCGGGCCAGCTCCGAGCAGAGAAACTCGCCGACAGCTGCCTCATTCGGTGTAATCGATTCGATATCCACCAGCCGTCGAGTTAACGCGAACAGATCCATGGCAGTAAGCTTACCAGCGCAAGACGCGCTCTCGTAGAGACAGGGCTTGCCACGTCACGAGCCCGGCCCCCGAATCCTCGGCAGTTCCGCGGACAGGGTTGGGAGCCTAGGCACGGCAGGCCGCATCTCTGTGACAATTTGAGGTAAGCTCAAACTTTGTGCCTGCCGACACCGCCACCATCCGCTCCGTCTTCCTTGAAGGCCCCGCTGGACGCCTCGAGGCCCTGCTCAACGCGGGCGCTCCAACCGCAACCCACGCCGGGTTAGTCTGTCATCCGCATCCTCTTTTCGGCGGAACGCTGCACAATAAAGTCGTCTTTCATGCGATGAAAGCGCTCAACAGCTTCGGCTTCCCCGTGTTGCGCTTCAACTTTCGCGGCACCGGGCTGAGCGAAGGCGAGCATGCCAGCGGCATAGGCGAAGTCGACGATGTGCGCACCGCGCTGGAGTGGCTGGAGCGCGAGTTTCCCCTGCCCGTAGTCTTCGCCGGATTCTCCTTCGGTGCCGCGGTTGGTTCGCGGGCCGCTCACGACGATGATCGCGTCCAAGCGCTAATCTCTCTGGGTCTGCCGGTTGTGGCCGTTCCCGAAGAGCAAGGCGAAGCCCGCACCTACAATTTCGATTTCCTGCGCACCTGCACGAGGCCGAAGCTCTTCCTAAGTGGATCCCGCGATCAGTTTGCTCCGTCTGGAACGCTTGAAGCGCTCGTCAGCACCTTCGCCGAGCCGAAAAAACTGGTTCGTATCGAAGCAGGTGATCATTTTTTCGAAGGAAGACTGCGCGAGATGCGGCTCGCGATGGAAGCGTGGATCAGAGAGAGTTTGTAATTCGTAGCTTGTGCTTGCGACAAGAGCGTTCATGAATTCCCCTTCCGATCGTGATCAGCGCTTCCGCGAAATGCGCGATGCCGCCCGCTCTTTCTTCACCACCGCGCTGCAGAACGCATCCGTCGCCAGCGGGTTTGCCCGCCACGTCCACTGCGAACGCGGAGTCCTTCGCATCTGCGACGACCTCTACGATCTCAACTCCTACTCACGTGTTTTGGTTGTCTCGATCGGCAAGGCCGCCCACACCATGGCCGCTGCGCTCGAAGCCCAAACCGGCAGCCGTCTTGAAGGCATCGTCGCATCCTCGGTGGAGCCCGCCAGCCAGATCCGCGGATTTCGTTACTTTCACGGTGGTCATCCCACACCCACAGCCGAATCCATTCGCGCTGGCGAAGCCATTCTCAAGTCTTTGCGCGCGCAAGACGCCGCCTCGCTGGTCATCTTCATGATCTCGGGAGGGGGCTCGTCCATCGTCGAGAAACCAATTGACGACGAAATCTCGCTCGCCGATCTCATCGCCACCTATAAAACCCTCGTTCACTCCGGCGCGCCTATCGGTGAGATCAACAGCATCCGCAAGCATCTCTCCGCCGTTAAAGGAGGACGTCTCGCCCAAGCGGCTTGTCCTGCGCAGCAGGTTTCGATCCTCGTCTCGGACGTGCCCGACCATACGCCCGACGCTCTCGCCTCCGGTCCCACCATGCCCGACTCCACTTCCATTTACGAGTGCGAGCGTATCGCCGCGAAATACGATCTGCTCGCGCAATTCCCTCCCTCGACCGCCAATCTCTTCCGAGAGCGCGGGCTCGAAGAGACTCCCAAATCCGACGATCCAGCCTTCGTCCGGGCGCGCTGGTGGACGATCCTCTCGAACAAAATTGCTCTCGACGAAGCCGCTGCTGCCGCCAAAGCCGCCGGCTTCGCTGTCGAAGTTGATAACTCATGCGACGACTGGGACTACGATAAAACCGCTGACTATCTCCTGAACCGCCTGCGCGAGTTGCGCACGCGCCAGTCCTCGGGAAGCAAATCTCCCCTCTGCCTGCTTTCGGGTGGCGAAGTCACCGTCACAGTGCGGAACGGTGGAGTTGGCGGACGCAATCAGCAATTCGCCCTTGCCTGCGCGGAAAAAATATCCGGCGACAACATTACCGTCCTTAGCGCCGGCACGGACGGCATTGATGGCAACAGCACAGCCGCCGGCGCAGTTGTGGATGGCAGCACGCTAACCCGGGCCGGAGGAATCCGAGCGTTGCACGATGCACTCACTCGCTTCGACACCAATCCGTTATTCACCAACCTCGGTGACGCCATCGTCACCGGGCCATCCGGCAACAACCTGCGCGATCTACGTATCTTGCTCACCTACTAACAGCCCAATAATCCTGCACTTACGCAAGTTCCCTCATGTCGAATCTCGCCCTGGCGGGAGGTTCTCATCTTTGCCAGCGGATGCATTCACACCGCACGGATGACCGGCAGACCCTGTGTTCAGGCAGTCTTCGTGACCTTTGTGCATGTCCCTGCGCGCAACGTAAATTCTTGTAAATCACCCAGCCAACACAGCGCCAGCCAACCTACCCGCATCCAACGGTTTAACGAAAAAAATACAAATGGAGGCTTTCGCTTGAAACGTACTTTGCGTATTGCTCTGTTGTTGTCTTTCGCCTGCGCATTCGTCGTTGCTGCGCCCCATATCGCGCAGGCCCAAAGGCTGGATATCGGTTTTGCGGTCAGTGGATTGAACTCGCCATCCGCCAGCAACGGCGACTGTCCCACGCTCGACCCCACTTGCGCGCATCAGGACGTCTCGGTAGGCGGCGGCGCCTATGTTGGGTTCAATGGCGACGTGCTCTTCTGGCACAACCTCGGCGTCGGTGCGGAAATTAACTGGCGGGCGACCCAGGCGAATGATTACAACGGCCAAGGCTTCAACTATCGCCCGATCTTTTACAACTTCAACGCTGTCTACTCGCCGCGAGTGGCTTCACACGTTTACGTCGATCTGGTCGCTGGCATCGGCGCCGAGAATACCCATTACTACACCGGGCCGAACTGCGGGGCATACACCTGCACCAACTACCAGTCGATTTCGCACTTCGATGGAGATTTCGGCGGCGGCCTCAAGGTAATTGTCGGTCATAACATCTTCATCCGGCCTGAGGCGCGCGTGTACCTCATCAACAACAACGCGGAGTTCAGTTCCAATCACGCGGTGCGCTACGGCGCGACTCTCGGCTTTACCTTCAGATAAGGTTCATCAAAACTTCCCTGCGAGTACGGACCCGCGGTTCCGTACCGCGGGAAGTGTTCGTCCACTCCTGTATAGTTATTTGTCGTCTCCGCGCATTATGATAGCGGGGCAGCAATTTTAGACTGTCATTTAAAGCAGCGATTCAGATCAGTGCCGACCAGAGCGCGAAGATGATCTCGCGCGCTCCCTGGCCCGGGCTGAACGAATTAATTCTGTGGAGGGTTTGGATTGAAACCAGCACTGCGCCTTGCGCTTTTTTCGTCTTTTGCCTGGGCGGCGATCGCCCTACTCGCCAGCCCCGCCAGCGCCCAGCAAATCGATGTGGCTCTCGGAGGCGCCACCATCTCCGCGCCTTCCGCCAGTGCGGCTTTCGGCGACCATAGCCCGCAATCCCTCGACGGTGGAGTCTATCCAGTCATCAGCGCCGACTACCTATTTCATAAGCGCATCGGAATCCAGGGCGAGTTCTCGTGGAATTGGAACAAGCCAATCTATGCTCCCGACTTCCTCAACCTTCCCTACAAGCCGTTCTTTTACGACGTCAATGCAATCTACGCTTCGCCCCAGACCAAACATCATCTGGCGTTCGAAATACTGGGCGGCGTGGGTGTGCAAAACACGCGCTTTTACGTCAGCGCCTGTAACGGATCCTCCTGCTACGGAACCACCAATCACCTGTTGCTCGATGGCGGCGGCGGCATCCGATATTACTTCTGGCGCCGCTTCTTCATCCGTCCCGAGGGGCGCTACTACTTCGTTCTGCACAACGTCGATTTCAGCGCTGACCATGCCATTCGTTACGGCGCGTCGTTCGGCTACACTTTCAGGTAAATTGCAGAAGTTCGAAGTCAGATTGCAGAAGCAAAACCAACGAAGCACCATCGAATTTGAACCCTTGCGTTTTACTTCTGCAATCTGACCTCTGACTTCTGCAAGCGGGTAGTCATCCCGGCCCGCCCGAATTATCATAGGCACCATGGGTTTTGGATTCTCAGGCGAGATGATCTTCCTGTTCTTCCTGGCGCTGATCCTCTTCGGCCCCAAGAAGCTGCCGGAGATGGGACGCCAGATCGGCCGCCTGATGAACGAGTTCCGGCGCGCGTCCAATGAATTTCGCTCTCAGATCGAGGCCGAAATAAATTCCGTCTCGTCCGACGTAAAACCGCAAATCCTGCCCCCGCTGACAGAACCGTTAGGCTCCATCGCCAGCCGCATCTTCAATCCGCCGTCGGGAGCGGAATTGGAAGCCGCAGAAAAACAGACCGCAGCCGCAGAGACGACGACCGTCGACACCATGCCGTCGGCGCACGAATACAAATCCAATGCAGACACGGGGCCTGCCCCAACTCTTGCCGCCGGCGGTTCCGATTCCGCGGTAGAAACGCAGACCACCCGGAAAGCTGCTCCTGATGCCTGAAGCAGCCACGACGTCCCCCCTAAACCAAGAGGCCAAAGAGGCCATGCCCACCATGGGCTTCCTCGATCATCTCGAGGAGCTCCGCAAGCGCATCGTCTATTCCATCGTCGCGGTCGTGATCGGATTCGGCTTATGCTGGTTCTCCGCCTCGCGCCTGGTCGACATCATGCAGCGCCCCATTATCCAGGTGCTGCACAAGTACGGCCTGCCGGAAAAACTCGTCTACCTCAATCCCGTCGACCCTTTCAATCTCTACCTTAAAGTCGCCGGCGTTGCCGGACTCTTCGTCGCCTCGCCTTTCGTCCTTTATCAACTCTGGCTGTTCATCGCGCCCGGCCTGTATCGCCATGAGAAACGGTACGTGTTCCCGTTCATGGCCTCTACAGTAGCCTTGTTTCTGGCGGGCGGGTATTTCGGCTATCGCGTCGTTTACCCGCAAGCGCTCAACTTCCTGATTGACTTCGGCAAGCAGTTCGCACCGATGATCACAATCGAGGAATACACCAGCCTCTTCGTGACCATCATCATCGGCATGGGCGCAATTTTCGAAATGCCCATTCTGGTCTTCTTTCTAGCGTTGATGGGAATCGTGTCCGCCGGTTGGATGTGGAAGAACATCCGCTACGGGATACTCGGCATTTTCATCATCGCGGGCATCATCACGCCGACGCCGGACGCGGTCAACATGTGCATCTTCGCCGCGCCCATGCTGGCTTTGTACGTCCTGAGCATCGGAATCGCCTGGATGGTGCATCCCACCCAGCGGAAGAAGCGCGCGGAGAAGAAAAAGAGCTGACCACAGAGGACGCTGAGTAACACGAAGGATTCAGGAATAACTATGGAACCCGGCATCACCAGAAAATCGGCGGGAAGATCTTTACTCCGCGCTTCCTTGTGTCCTCTGTGGTTAGTGGTTTTGCTGGCGCTGCCACTGACGACAACAGCATGCACGAAATCCGGTCCCGCGACAACGCCAAGCAGCGCTGCAGCGGCTGCCGAAACCAAATCCGAAACCGCCGCTACCAGCGCCGCCGCGCCCACTCCAGCCGCCGACTCTGCCCCGCTCCCGCGCATCGATGCCGAACGCACTTTCAAGTACACGCGCGAAGTCACCGCCTTCGGGCCGCGTTACATGGGCAACGAGGCCCACAAGAAACTCGAGCGCTACATCCTTGATCATTTAAGGAGTGATGAGGTCGAGAAAGATGACTTCATCGCCGACACCGTGGAAGGCAAATTCCCAGTCCACAACATTATCGCGAAGTTCCCCGGCAAGAAAGATGGCATCATCGCCATCCTCGGCCATTACGATACGAACTACCCGCTGCGCAACATCGCCTATGTGGGCGCCAATGACGGCGGCTCCTCGACCGCCATCCTCCTCGAATTCGCGAACCAACTGCGCGGCAAAACCCGCGACGGCTACAGCGTCTGGCTCATCTGGACCGACGGCGAAGAAGCGGTGCGCACCTGGTCCGACACTGACAGCCTCTACGGCACGCGCCATCTCGCCGAAAAATGGCAAAACGACGGCACGCTGAAGAGGATCAAAGCGCTCATGGTCATGGACATGATTGCGGCCCAGGACGTCAATATTCTGCGCGACACGAATTCCACTCCCTGGCTACTCGATCTCATCCACAGCGCTGCCGAGCGTGGAGGTTACCAATCGCACTTCTACGCGATTGAAACACCCATGGAAGACGACCACCTGCCATTCGTAAAGCGCGGGGTGCCGTCGGCTGACGTCATCGACATGCCCTATGGCTATAACGACGTTTTCCACCATACGGCGCAAGACACCCTGGACAAACTCGACCCAAAGAGCCTGGAGATTGTGGGCAACACTATCCTCGAAACCGTCCACCTGCTCGACCAACGCTAAACCGCGGCCCTTTTCAATCGCGCCCGGATTCTAATTGTCATCCCATTTCCATCGACCGGCATATAGGCTCCTGCAGCTGACATCTGCCCGCGTCTTTCGATACCATACTTCAACAATGTTCAAATACATCTCGCGCGCTCTGATCCTGTTCGCCTCCACATTCACCCTCGCCCAAGCTCCCACCGAGCCAGCCAAGCCGCTGCCACCCGGGACCGCGCTGCCAAAGATAAAAGCTGCGTGCCTGCAATGCCATAACGCAAGCCGCATTACCGACGCACACTTTTCGCGAACGCAATGGTCCGACGAACTGGACAAGATGGTTGGGCTGGGTGCAGTCATCCCCGATGCCGACCGCAAGGATCTACTCGACTACCTCACGGCAAACTTCGGCCCGCAGAAGGGCGCGACAAAGAAGCCGCAGAAAACCGACAGCGCCAAATAGAAGCGGCTTTCATTCTTGTCATTCCGAGCAGCCAGCGAGGTCGTCGAGGGCCCGCTCGATCTGGTGACCCCTTGCTACTAATACGCACCAGTCATTTCCAGCACCGCCCCGCCCTCGGTCGTCAGATCTACTGGAGGTACATCCGCTAGCCGCGCCCGAATTCGTGCGCTGGCTCGGCTGTTGTTCGAGACCTCGAATACCCCAGAGCAATCTGTCTTTGCATAAGGCAGCCGATGCAACGAAACCCCACGCCCATAGACTGCGACGTCAATTGAGCCTGCGGCCGCAGCGCCGGAAAACTCCCAGCGCAAATCGCCTGAATCGCGAACTTGTTCGCGCAGCCCCGGAAATTGATAAGCGCGTCCCTCATGCCACAGAACCGCCTTACGGAACCGAAGTCCCATCGGCATCTCATACACAAGGGCTTCCAGTGTGCTCATGCTTCGATCCGGCTGGGGGAAGCAGGCATGCATCCAGGTCCAGAAATCGCGATGGCGAAATCCGCAGTTATGTCCCTGCACGCCGACGCCGAGGGGATCACCCCGAAATGTCCGTTCCCCAAGCCGAATCGAGCCGCGCACCACGGCATCCGAATGTGGCGTGCGTGAGAACCCGATCCAGGCCTTGTTGCTAAGCGTGGCTGCGAAATGCGACCGGTACACGAGGTCCCAGGAAATCTTCTTGCCTCGCGCCTCGATCACGCCGCGACAGCCATCATCTTCGATTACGTTTGGTCCGATCTTCAGGGAGAACGGCTGCGCGCGGGAACCCAGTTTCACCGCGTTCACCGGAAACTCCTGAATGAATGTCTCCGGATGCGCGTCGCGGGGAAACCATGTCGCCCAGAGCTGCGCAGGGGCCGCCCCCGGAATGCGCGAACACCCAGAGCGTCCCGGATTGGTCAGCAAATAGCGCAGCCACCACGCACCCGAACCATCGGCCAGGCCAAAGCGCAGGAACCAGGCCTCATAGCGGCGCTGCATGTCGAGGCGCGAATATGCACGATTCAGTGATTTCATCGCGAATCTCCAGTTTCGCCAATAGGGATGGTTAGGTGCAGAAACGGAGTCCCCGGCGCCCTCGCTTTTCGCATGCCGGGGGTAGCCGCTTCTGCTCGGTTGCCGACAGCGTCATGGAACCAGAGTGGAAGGAAAGATTGCCGCTCTACATCAACCTTATGACAAAGGAGAACTGAGCATTTTACGGGAAGTCGCCGCTGTGGAAAGACAAGTAAAAAGAAGTGTGAGCCAGCGGTTCGAAACACGAGGTCCAAGCTCGCGGCCCGACGCGATAACAGCAAGGCGCTACCGACCCAGCGTTGTCGAAGTGGCCGCTACGGTAGCGCCGCCAGAGGTATGTGAATCTGCCTTAAGCATCAGCGATGAAACGCAATATTTAAAGTGATTGTTTAGGTGCGTCTTCGGCACCCTCTGCGGTGGTGGTCTTCTCCGGGCGCAACAGCGGAAAGAGAATGACATCCCGAATGGTGTGCGAGTCGGTGAACAGCATCGCCAGCCGATCAAGGCCCACCCCTACTCCGCCGGCAGGAGGCATGCCATACGACAGCGCACGGATATAGTCTTCATCCATCTGGTGAGCTTCTTCGTCGCCGCGCTCGCGTTCGCGCAACTGTGCCTCAAAGCGCCGCCGCTGATCCTCAGGATCGTTCAACTCGCTGAAGCCGTTGGCGATCTCCATCTTCCCGGCAAACATCTCGAAGCGTTCGGTCCAATCGGGCTCATCCGGTTTCTGCTTGGAGAGCGGAGAGACCGCGGTCGGGAACTCGTAAATAATTGTCGGCTGCAACAAATG
>Ga0335078_10001476_pt1 | contig 35489 bp, 40 predicted proteins | sample Lox_Sample_32_FD_206711 | JGI IMG/M metagenome (GOLD analysis project Ga0335078, IMG submission 206711) | Soil microbial communities from Loxahatchee National Wildlife Refuge, Florida, United States - Lox_Sample_3.2 | ecosystem: Environmental > Terrestrial > Soil > Wetlands | place: USA...
GGCACCCGCAAGGAAGACCTGCTGATGACGCCCGAGGAACTCAAGATCGTCTGGCAGCTGCGCCGGGTGCTGCACGCGCTCGAGCCGCAGCAGGCGCTCGAGGTGCTGATGGAGCGGATGAAGGAGACCAAGAGCAACGCCGAGTTCCTGCTCCAGGTGCAGAAGACCACGATCGGCAGCTAGCCCGCGCCCGGGGAATCCCGCGGCCCCGGCCGGCGTTACACCGGCTGGCACTGGCCGTACTAGCAGCGCGGTACCGGTTCCCGCCCGTCGCGCCAGGCACGCGGCGCAGCGACCCGGCGACCGCCCAGAACCAGGAGTCAACGCATGAAGCCTGATATCCACCCGGACTACGTGGTGACCACGGTGACCTGCACCTGCGGGAACACCTTCACCACCCGGAGCACCGCCCGCGGCGGCGTGATCCACGCCGACATCTGCTCGAACTGCCACCCGTTCTACACCGGCAAGCAGAAGATCCTGGACACCGGCGGCCGGGTCGCCCGGTTCGAGCGCCGCTTCGGCAAGAAGCAGCCCGACCGCAGCAAGTAGATCCCAGTTACCCGGTGGGTGTACGCGGGTACACCCACCGGGTTTGGCACGCCTGGATCCGGTCGGCGGGCGCGCAGTGATGCCCGAGGAGGAAACCGTGTTTGACCGGCTCGATGGGCTGGCGGACGAGTACGCGGCGCTCGAGCGGGATCTGGCCGATCCGGCCGTGCACGCCGACCCCGACCGGGCCAGGACGATCGGCCGGCGGTACGGCCACCTCGGCCCGGTCGTGCAGGCCTACCGCGAGTGGCAGCGCGTCCGCGCGGACGAGGCCACCGCGCACGAGCTGGCGGGCGAGGACCCGTCGTTCGCCGCCGAGGCCGAGGAACTCGGCCAGCGCCGGACCGAACTGGAGGACCGGCTCGCCGAGCTGCTGGTGCCGCGCGACGCCAGCGACGACCGCGACGTCATCCTCGAGGTGAAGGCGGGCGAGGGCGGCGAGGAATCGGCGCTGTTCGCCGGGGACCTGCTGCGCATGTACCTGCGCTTCGCCGAGCGGCACGGCTGGAAGACCGAGATCCTGGACGCCACCATGACCGGCCTCGGCGGCTATAAGGACGCCACGGTCGCGATCAAGTCGGCCGGCCGGGGCGGCGGGGGCGCCTGGTCCCGGCTGAAATACGAGGGCGGCGTGCACCGGGTGCAGCGGGTGCCGGTGACCGAGTCCCAGGGGCGGATCCACACCTCCGCCGCCGGGGTCCTGGTCCTGCCGGAGGCCGACCCGGTCGAGGTCACGATCGACCCCGCGGACCTGCGGGTGGACGTGTTCCGCTCGTCCGGGCCCGGCGGCCAGAGCGTGAACACCACCGACTCGGCGGTCCGGATCACGCACCTGCCCACCGGCATCGTGGTGTCCTGCCAGAACGAGAAGAGCCAGCTGCAGAACAAGGAGCAGGCCATGCGGATCCTGCGGGCTCGGCTGCTGGCCCAGGCGCAGGAGCAGGCCGACGCGCAGGCCGCGGCCGAGCGGCGCAGCCAGGTCGCCGCGGTCGACCGGTCGCAGCGGGTGCGGACCTACAACTTCCCCGAGAACCGGATCTCCGACCACCGGGTCGGCTACAAGGCCTACAACCTCGATCAGGTCATCGACGGGGACCTCGACGCGGTGATCGGCGCCCTGACGGCGGCCGACCGCGCCGAGAAGATCGCGGAGTCAGCCGGGCGAGCCTCATGAACCTGCTGCTCGACGAGATCGCCGTCGCCGCCTCCCGGCTGGCCGACGCGGGGGTGGAGTCGCCGCGGGCCGACGCCGAGCTGATCGCGGCGCACGTGCACGGGGTGGCCCGCGGCGCCCTGCACACCGTGCCCGACGCCGCGTTCGACCCGCGGTACTGGGACGACGTCGCGCGCCGGGCGTCCCGCGAGCCGCTGCAGCACATCACCGGCCGGGCCTTCTTCCGCTACCTGGAACTCGAGGTCGGTCCCGGGGTGTTCGTGCCGCGCCCGGAGACCGAGGTGATGACCGGCTGGGCCATCGAGGCCCTCCGCGAGATGGACGCCGCCGAGCCGGTCGTCGCCGACCTCGGCACCGGGTCCGGCGCGATCGCCCTGGCCATCGCCCAGGAGGTGCCGGGGGCCCGGGTGCACGCGGTCGAGGCCGACCCGCTCGCCCGGCAGTGGGCCGAGCGGAACGTCAGCAGGGTCGCGGAGGCGGCCCCGCACACCCGGGGCCGGGTCGCCCTGCACGGCGGGGACTTCGCCAGCGCCCTGGAGGATCTGGGCGGCACGGTCGACCTGGTGATCAGCAATCCGCCCTATATCCCGGAGGGGTCGTGGGTGCCGCCCGAGGTCGGCGAGTACGACCCGGCCACCGCGCTGTGGGGCGGCGCGGACGGGCTCGACGCGATCCGGGTGATCGAGCGGACGGCCGGGCGGCTGCTGCGCAGCGGCGGGCTGGTCGCCGTGGAGCACGGCGCGCCGCAGGGCCCGGCGGTGTACTGGGTGTTCACCGAGGAGCGGGGGTGGCGCCGGACCCGCAACCACGCCGACCTGGCCGGCCGTGACCGGTTCGTCAGCGCCGCGTGGCAGGATAACCGGGCATGAGCGCCAGCTACGACTGCGCCGACCCGGCCGCCCGCGCCGAGGGCCTGGCCGCCGCGGCCCTGGCCCTGCGAACCGGCGAGCTGGTCGTGCTGCCGACCGACACCGTCTACGGGCTCGGCGCCGACGCGTTCTACCCCGCGGCGGTCATGGCCCTGCTCGCGGCCAAGGGCCGGGACCGGGACATGCCCCCGCCGGTGCTGGTCGGCACCGTCCGCGCGGCCACGGCGCTGATCGAGGACCTGGGGCCCTACGGCAAGGACCTGATCGACGAGTTCTGGCCCGGCGGGCTGACCCTGGTCTGCCGGGCCAACCGCTCGCTGAACTGGGACCTGGGCGACACGCGGGGGACGGTGGCGGTCCGGATGCCGCTGCACCCGGTCGCGCTCGAGCTGCTCAAGGAGACCGGCCCGCTGGCGGTGAGCAGCGCTAACCGGACCGGCTCGCCCCCCGCCACGACCGCGGCCGGGGCCCAGGAGCAGCTCGGCGAGGCGGTCTCGGTCTACCTGGACGGCGGGCCCTGCGTCACGGACGTCTCGTCCACGATCGTGGACCTCACCGGGCAGGTGCCGCGGCTGCTGCGGGCGGGTGCGGTGTCGGTGGGGCGGCTGCGCGAGGTGGCGGCCCTGTCGACGGGCGGTGACGCCGCGGGCTGATGCCGGGCGGCCCGGGCGGCCCGGGCCGGGGTCCGACGCACCGCCCCCCGGCTGGCGGGTGATCACCCCTGCCGCCCGGGCTGTGCTCTAGAGTTGTCGTAATGCGTACAACCCGTCCGGACCTGGTGGGCCGTCGTGCCTGAGTACGCCCTGACCGTGCTGGTCACCGCGGCCGTCACCTATCTGCTGACCCCGCTGGTGCGCCGCGGGGCGATCGCCGGGGGGGCGATGCACGAGGCCAGGGACCGGGACGTGCACGTGGTGCCGATCCCCCTGCTCGGCGGCATCGCCATCTACGGCGGGCTGGCCGCGGGCCTGATGGTGGCGGGCCAGCTGAACCCGCTGCGCAGCGTGCTGCTGGGCAACCGGACCGCGGCGGGCCTGCTGCTGGCCGGCGGGCTGATCGTGCTGGTGGGCATCGTCGACGACCGGTGGGGACTGAGCCCGATCAGCAAGCTCGCCGGGCAGGCCGCGGCGGGCGGCATCCTGGTCTGGGGCGGCGCCCAGCTGAGCTGGCTGCCGCTGCCGAACGACAGCACGCTGCTGCTCACCTCGAACGAGTCCACCGCGCTGACGATCTTCCTGGTCGTGGCGACCATCAACGCGGTCAACTTCATCGACGGTCTGGACGGCCTGGCCGCCGGGATCGTCTGCATCGCGGCGATCGCGTTCTTCGCCTACTACTACCGGCTGACCCAGGCCTACGGCCTGCCCGCGCAGGCCGGGCCGACGCTCGCTTCCGCACTGCTGGTCGGCGCCTGCCTGGGCTTCCTGCCGCACAACTTCTACCCGGCCCGGATCTTCATGGGCGACACGGGCTCGATGCTGCTCGGGCTGCTGCTGGCCTACGTGCCGATCTCCAGCATCGCGTCCCTGGTTCCGGACACCCTCAGCATGCGCCCGGCCGTCGACCGGTTCCCGGAGATCCTGCCGCTGCTGCTGCCCGCCACGATCCTGGTCATCCCCTACGGGGACCTGCTGCTGGCCGTGGCCCGCCGGACCAAGGCCGGCCTGTCGCCGCTGGCACCTGACCGCAAGCACCTGCACCACCGGCTGCTCGACATCGGACACTCGCACCGGTCGAGCGTGCTGATCATGTACCTGTGGGCCGCGCTGTTCTCGGGCGCCATCGTCTGGCTGTCGCTCGCCAAGACCAAGCTGTTCGTGTTCGGCGTGACCACGGTGGCGGCCATGCTGGCCCTGCTGCTGATGTCGATGCCGCGGCTGCGCTGGTGGGAGCGCGGACGCCGGGCGAGGGTCGCGGCGGCCCGGGTCGCAGCGGCCCGGGCGGCGACCGTGCCGCCGGTGCCGGGGACGGTCCGGCCCGTCCCGTCCCGTCCCGTCCCGGCCCGGCCCGCGCCGGCGGCGGCGGGGCCCGAGGTGCCCGCCGGGCCCGCCGCGGTCCGGCCCGCCCCGGCCGGCCGGCACCAGGGGCCGCCCGACCCGTTAGCCGTACCGGAGCGCCCGCCCGGGGTTGCGGCCCGCCCGCGCTAACCCGGGGGACCACGGCCGTCCCGGCGGGTCATGGCCGGGTAAAGGCGGGGCCACGAGGTGCATTCGTCACGTTAGGTAACCCGGTGAGCCCAACGCCGGAGAGCTTGTGATATCTTTCACGAGCACCCACTCGAAGGCGAGTGAGAGGTCCGTGATACGTTTCGCTCACCTGGCGACGCAGCCGCGCCGCCGTTGCGGTGTCGCGGCAAGGTGCCACCTGGGCATCGATGGGTCCGCATGGGTCAGGAAGTTTCGGTCTAGCTCTCCCGGAGTCCTATAGATGGTGGCGAATTATGCCCGCATCGCCTGGCGATCTGCTGTGGTAGCAGCCGTCGCCGCGGCCGTCATGGCCGCGCTCGGCTTCGCGCTGGGCGGCAGCAAGGGGCTGCTCGGCGCCGCGATCGGCGTGGCCGTGGTGGCCCTGTTCTTCGGGATCAGCGTGCTCGTCGTGACCCGCGCGGCGCGGGTCAGCCCGCAGGCGATGATGGTCGCGGCGCTCGCCACCTATCTGGTCAAGATCCTGATCCTGATCATCGTTTTCGGGTCGCTACAGGACACCACCGCGTTCAATCCCCGGGCCTTCGGCCTGACCGTCCTGGTCTGCGTGCTGGCGTACAGCGCGGCGCAGGTGATCTGGTCCATGCGGCTGAAGACGCTGTACGTCGAGCCGGACGGGGAACGGTGACTCGTGAGCCCGACTCGAGACCTGGACGGCGTACCGCGGCCCACGGGCCGGGCTGCCCTGGCCCGGCCGGGGGCGGGCCGTCATGACCCTCCCTGGTCCGGACCGGAAGGCGGCCGTCCGCAAGACCCTCCCGGGTCCGGGCCGGAAGGCGGGCCCCCGCGAGCCCGGCCCGCCGGCCCCGCGGGAGGGCACCGGCTGGGCGATCGTGAGCTACCTGATCGGCGGCATGGTGCTCTACGGCGGCATCGGCTGGCTGATCGGGCGGTGGACGCACATCGCCATCCTGTTCCCCGTCGGCCTGCTGCTCGGCATCGGGCTGGCGCTCGCGCTGGTCGTTTTCCGCTTCACGCGCACCTGACGCCTGGGCCGTCCGGGACGCCCGGAGTACCCGGAACGGCCTGCCCGCCACCGATGGCTAACGCGGTGACTGAAGGAGCACACCGTGAGTGACCTGCGCGTCGTGACGGCGGCCAGCGGCTGCCACTTCCAGTCCAAGCCGTCATGTGGCTACCCCGCCCCGTCAATCGAGAACTTCTTCTTCAAGCCGCTCTTCACGATCGGCTCGTTCCAGTTCACCAAGCCAATCCTGATCATGCTGCTCTCCGCGGCCATCGTCCTGTTCGTCTTCTGGCTGGCGTTCCGCAAGCCGAAGCTGGTGCCGCGCGGCATGCAGAACGTCGGCGAACTCGGCATCCTGGCCGTGCGTGACCAGATCCTGCGGCCGCAGATGGGCAGCAAGGGCGACCGGTACCTGCCGTTCCTGGTGTCGCTGTTCTTCTTCATCTGGCTGATGAACCTGTGGGAGCTGATCCCGGTGGCCCAGTTCCCCGCCACGTCGAAGTTCGCGTTCCCCCTTGGCCTGACGCTGGTGGTCTGGGTGACCTACCTCGCCATCGGCATGAAGCACCAGGGCCCCATCGGCTACTTCAAGAACATGGCGGTCCCGCCAGGCGCGCCGTGGTGGATCCTGCCGCTGCTCGCCCCGATCGAGCTGCTCTCCAACATCTTCGTGCGCCCGTTCACGCTGTCGATCCGGCTGTTCGCGAACATGCTGGCCGGGCACCTGCTCCTGCTCGTGTTCTCGATCGCCACCTGGTACCTGTTCAGCGCGACGATCGGCCTGCTGTTCGCGGCGGCGTCATTCATCGTGTTCCTGCTGGTGTTCGTGCTCGAGGTGCTGATCACGCTGCTGCAGGCCTTCATCTTCACGACCCTGACCGCGTTCTACATATCGGATGCGCTGGAGCCAGCGCACTGACCGACCGACGAGCTAGACCCGGCGCACCGTGGTGCCGGGCCGGAGAAAAGGAAACCGACACATGCATCATCTGCTGGTGCACCACCTGCTGTACGTAGCCGCGGTAGCGCCCACCCCGTCGATCAAGATCATCGGCCTGGGGAAACTCGTCTACGGCCTCGCCGCGATCGGCCCCGGCATCGGCATCGGCCTAGTGTTCGGGCATGCCATCGAGGCCATGGCCCGCCAGCCCGAGGCGTCCGGCCGCATCACCACGTACATGTGGATCGGCTTCGCGCTCACCGAGGCGCTGGCGCTGATCGGCATCGCCGTTCCGTTCTTCATCACCAGCTAGCGAAGTCGGAAGGTTAACCCGCCATGGTGTACCTGGCGCAGAACGGGACAGAGAACCCGCTGGTCCCCAACCTGACCGAGCTGATCACCGGCCTGATCGCGTTCTTCGTCGTGTTCGGCGTGATCGCCTGGCTCCTGCTGCCCCGGGCCCGGACGATGCTCGAGCAGCGTACCGACGCGATCGAGGGCGGCCTCAGGCGGGCCGAGGAGGCGCAGGCCGACGCGAACCGGCTGCTCGAGCAGTACCGGGCCCAGCTGAACGAGGCCAGGCACGAGGCCGCGCGGCTGCGCGAGGAGGCCAGGGAGGACGGCTCCCGGATCAAGGCGGAACTCCGCGAGGAGGGTGAGGCCGAGAAGCAGCGCCTGGTCGAGTCCGCCCGGGCCCAGATCGAGGCCGACCGCCAGCAGGCGCTCACCACGCTGCGGGCCGAGGTCGGGGCGCTGTCGGTGCAGCTGGCCAGCCGGATCGTCGGCGAGTCACTGGAGGATGAGGCCAGGCAGCGCCGGACCGTGGACCGGTTCCTCGCCCAGCTCGAGGAGCAGTCGGGCCGCACCGCCGAGGCCTCCCGGTGAGAGGCAGCAGCCGGGCTTCGCTCGCGCAGGCCAAGGACCGGCTGAGCGAGGTCCTGGCCGGCGACGCCGACCCCGGCCGGCTCGGCGAGGAACTGTTCGCCGTGACCGGCCTGCTCGACGCCGAGACCGCGCTGCGCCGGACGCTGGCCGACCCGGCCCGGCCGGCCCGGTTCAGGACCGGTCTGGCTCGGGAGGTCTTCGGCGGGCGGATCAGCGCCGTCGCGATGGACCTGGTCTCGGCCCTGGCCAGCGGGCGCTGGTCAGAGCCGGCGGACATGGCCGACGCGGCCGAGCAGCTCGCGGCGCTGTCGGTCGTGGAGACCGCCGAGCGCGCGGGCAGCCTGGATGAGCTGGAGGATGAGCTGTTCCGGTTCGGCCGGGTGGTGAACGCCCAGCCGGAGCTGCGGATCGCGCTGTCGCAGCCGTTCTTCCCGGCCGGGCGCAAGCGCGAGCTGCTCCAGGCGCTGCTCGGTGGCAAGGTGACCGGGCCGACAATGCGGCTGGTCACGCAGGCGGCGGTGCAGCCCCGCGGACGTACGCTGGATGCGAGCCTGGAAGAGTTCGCGCGCCTGGCCGCCGAGCGCCGGGAGCGCCTGGTGGCCGAGGTGCACGTCGCGATCGCGCTCGACGCCGAGCAGCGCCGCAGGCTCGCGGCGGCCCTGGCCGCGATGTACGGCCACGACGTACAGCTGAATATCGTGCTCGACCCCCAGGTGATCGGCGGCATATCCGTCCAGATCTCGGGTGAGATCATCGACGGCAGCACGGCGAGCCGTCTCGCCGAGCTGCGGCGCAAGCTGGCCGCCTGAACGCGGCCGGGGACCACCAAGGACTGGCGGAAGAGAGAGACGCGAGGACAATGTCGGAGCTGACAATCCGGCCGGAGGAGATCCGGGACGCGCTGAAGCGCTTCGTCGAGGCGTATGAGCCGGAGGGCGCCGCCAAAGAGGAGATCGGGATCGTCGCCGAGTGCGGCGACGGGATCGCCCACGTCGAGGGGCTGCCCTCCACCATGACCAACGAGCTGCTGGAGTTCGAGGACGGCACCCGCGGCATAGCGCTGAACCTCGACGAGCGCGAGATCGGCGTGGTCATCCTCGGCGAGTTCAGCAAGATCGACGAGGGCCAGCGCGTCCGGCGGACCGGCGAGGTCCTGTCGGTCCCGGTGGGCGACGGGTTCCTCGGCCGGGTCGTGGACCCGCTGGGCAACCCGATGGACGGGCTGGGCCCGATCGAGGGCACCGAGCTGCGCCAGCTCGAGCTGCAGGCACCGTCGGTGGTGCAGCGCCAGAAGGTCAACGAGCCGCTGCAGAGCGGGATCAAGGCGATCGACGCGATCACCCCGGTCGGGCGCGGCCAGCGCGAGCTGATCATCGGCGACCGGCAGACCGGCAAGACCGCGATCGCCATCGACACGGTGATCAACCAGAAGGACAACTGGGATTCGGGCGACCCGAAGCGCCAGGTCAAGTGCGTCTACGTGGCCGTGGGCCAGAAGGGCTCGACGATCGCGCAGGTCCGCCAGTCCCTCGAGGACGCCGGGGCGCTGCAGTACACCACGATCGTGGCCGCGCCCGCCTCCGACCCGGCCGGCTACAAGTACCTGGCCCCGTTCACCGGGTCGGCGATCGGCCAGCACTGGATGTACCTGGGCCAGCACGTGCTGATCATCTTCGATGACCTGAGCAAGCAGGCCGAGGCCTACCGGGCGATCTCGCTGCTGCTGCGCCGCCCGCCGGGCCGGGAGGCCTACCCGGGCGACGTCTTCTACCTGCACTCGCGGCTGCTCGAGCGGTGCGCCAAGCTGTCCGACGAACTGGGCGGCGGGTCGCTGACCGGGCTGCCGATCGTCGAGACCAAGGCGAACGACATCTCGGCCTATATCCCGACCAACGTGATCTCGATCACCGACGGGCAGATCTTCCTGGAGACCGACCTGTTCAACTCGGGCGTCCGGCCGGCCATCAACGTGGGCCAGTCGGTGTCCCGGGTGGGCGGCGACGCGCAGATCAAGGCGATGAAGAAGGTCGCCGGCGGGCTGAAGCTCGCGCTCTCGCAGTTCCGCGACCTGGAGGCGTTCGCCTCGTTCTCCTCCGACCTGGACCCGGTCTCGCGGGCCCAGCTTGACCGCGGCGCCCGGCTCGTCGAGTTGCTCAAGCAGCCGCAGTTCAGCCCGCTGCCGGTGGAACGGCAGGTGATCTCGGTCTGGGCGGGCACCGGCGGTTACCTCGACGACGTGCCGGTCGAGGACGTCCGCCGGTTCGAGGACGAGTTCCTTGACTACCTGCAGCGGTCGCACGCGGGCATCTACGACGCGATCAGGGAGACCGGCGAGCTGTCCGAGGACACCACCACCGCGCTCAAGGACGCGATCGGCGAGTTCCGCGGGAACTTCGAGACCAGCGGCGGCGAGTTGCTGGTCACCGACGAGAGCCCCGACGGCGACGCCGGCGACGTCCGCCCCGGCCAGGACGCGGTCAAGAAATACGTGCCGCCCGCCGACGGCGCGGCCCGGCAGTAGGCGGCCGGCGGTGGGAGCACAGCTTCGCCAGGTCAGGCGGCGGATCAGGGCGGTCCAGTCGACCGCCAAGATCACCCGTGCCCAGGAGCTGATCGCGTCCTCGCGGATCATCAAGGCGCAGCAGCGGGTCAACGCGGCCCAGCCCTACGCGCGCGAGATCACCTGGGCGGTCGAGGCGGTGGTCAGCCGGTCGCCGCAGATCCGCCACCCGCTGATCACCGAGCCGGACAATCCCGCCCGGGCGGCCGTGCTGATCCTGACCAGCGACCGCGGGTTCTGCGGCGCGTACAACTCCAGCGTCCTGCGCGAGGCGCAGGGGCTGCGCGCCCTGCTCGGCCAGCGCGGCGTCGAGGCGGTGCCGTTCGTGGCCGGCCGCAAGGGCATCGCCTGGCACCGGTTCCGCCAGATCGAGACGGCCGGGGAGTGGAGCGGCTTCTCGGACACCCCGGCGCACGGGAACGCCGCGCTGATCACGGCCGGGCTGCTCCAGGCCTACGACCAGCCGGCCAGCGAGGGGGGCGTCGACGAGATCTACCTGGTGCACACCGAGTTCGTGTCCATGCTCACCCAGCGGCCCGTCACCCGGCGGATCCTGCCGCTGGAGATCGAGGAAACGACCGAGCCGCCCGAGCGCGGGGCGGTGCCGCTGTATGAGTTCGAGCCCTCCCCGGAAGACGTGCTGAACGCGCTGCTGCCGTGGTACGTGGAGAGCCGGATCTTCCACGCGCTGCTCGACTCGGCCGCGGCCGAGATCGCCGCCCGGCGCCGGGCGATGAAGTCCGCCACCGACAATGCCAACGACCTGCTCGATCAGCTTACGCTGGAAGCCAACAAGGCACGGCAGGCCGAGATCACCCAGGAAATCAGCGAGATCGTCGGGGGCGCTAACGCGCTGGCAGAGACGACCACAGGGAGTTAGTGATCATGACCGCTACCGTAGAGAACACCGCAGGCGAGGGCGGGCCGGCCGCGCCCGAGGGCACCGGACGGGTCGTGCGGGTGATCGGTCCGGTCGTCGACGTGGAGTTCCCGGCCGAGCAGATCCCCGGCATCTACAACGCCCTGCACGTGGACGTGACGCTGGGCGGCGAGCGCAAGACGCTGACCCTGGAGGTCGCCCAGGACATCGGCGACAACGTGGTCCGCGCCATCTCGATGCAGCCGACCGACGGCCTGGTGCGCGACGCCCCGGTCGCCGACACCGGCGGGCCGATCTCGGTGCCGGTGGGCGACGTCACCAAGGGCCACGTGTTCAACGTCCTGGGCGAGACCCTGGACGTGCCGACGTCCTCGCTCAAGGTCACCGAGCGGTGGGGGATCCACCGGGACCCGCCCCCGTTCGACCAGCTGGAGCCGAGGACCGAGATCCTGGAGACCGGGATCAAGGTGCTCGACCTGCTCACCCCGTATGTCCGCGGCGGCAAGATCGGCCTGTTCGGCGGGGCCGGCGTGGGCAAGACCGTGCTGATTCAGGAAATGATCACCCGGGTGGCCAAGAACTTCGGCGGGGTCTCGGTCTTCGCCGGGGTCGGCGAGCGGACCCGCGAGGGCAACGACCTGTTCATCGAGATGACCGAGTCCAACGTGATCAAGGACACCGCGCTGGTCTTCGGCCAGATGGACGAGCCGCCGGGCACCCGGCTGCGGGTCGGCCTGTCCGCGCTGACCATGGCCGAGTACTTCCGCGACGTGCAGGGCCAGGACGTGCTGCTGTTCATCGACAACATCTTCCGGTTCACCCAGGCCGGCTCCGAGGTGTCCACGCTGCTCGGCCGGATGCCGTCGGCCGTGGGCTACCAGCCGACGCTGGCCGACGAGATGGGCGAGCTGCAGGAGCGGATCACCTCGACCCGGGGCCACTCGATCACCTCGATGCAGGCCATCTACGTGCCCGCCGACGACATCACCGACCCGGCCCCGCACACCACGTTCGCGCACCTGGACGCGACCACGGTGCTGTCCCGGGAGATCACCCAGAAGGGGATCTTCCCCGCGGTGGACCCGCTGGACTCCACCTCGCGGATCCTGAGCGCGGCCTACGTGGGCGAGGAGCACTACAGCGTCGCCCGGGAGGTGCAGCGGATCCTGCAGCGGTACAAGGAACTGCAGGACATCATCGCGATCCTCGGCATCGACGAGCTGTCCGAGGAAGACCGGGTCACCGTGCAGCGCGCGCGGCGGATCGAGCGGTTCCTGTCCCACCCGATGTTCGTCGCCGAGCAGTTCACCGGCCAGCCCGGCGTGTTCGTGCCGCTGAAGGACACCATCGCGTCGTTCAAGGCGCTGGCCGAGGGCAAGTACGACCACGTGCCCGAGCAGGCCTTCTTCATGGTCGGCGGGATCGAGGACGTCGAGAAGAAGGCCAAGGACCTGGAGAAGTCATGACGCTCCAGGTCGAACTGGTCGTCCCCGAGGGCGAGCTGTGGGCGGGACCGGCTGAGCTGGTCATCGCCAAGACGATGGACGGCGACATCGGCGTGCTGACCGGTCACACGCCCGTGCTCGGCATCCTGGCCGAGGGCAGCGTGGTGCGGATCAGGCCCGAGGGCGCGGCGGCCGGTGACGACGGCGAGGTGATCGCGGCGGTGAACGGCGGCTTCTTCTCCGTGGCCGACGACCGGATATCGATCCTGGCCCGGGAGGCTCAGCTGGGCGAGGACGTCGACACCACGGCCACCAAGGCCGCTCTCGACGAGGCGCTGCAGGCGGAGGAGGCCCTGACCGGCGGGGCCGAGGAGCCCGAAGAGGTCCGGTACTACCGGGCGCTGCTGCGAGCGGCGGGCGACCCGGCCGGCCGGGCCTGACGAAGGCCAGCGCGGAGAGGACCGGGGTTGGCCGGGGGGAGGCTCGCGCTCGACGCGGGCTGGCTCCTCGTGGTCGTCCTGGTCATCGCGCTCGGCTGCGCCACGGGCATCGCGGGGCGCCGGACCCTGATCGAGCGCAGCGGCGGCACCGTCGAGTGCGGCCTGCGCCGGGCCGGGGACCGGCGCTGGCGGCTCGGCCTGGCCGCCTACCAGCCGGCCGAGCTGCGCTGGTACCCGGTGTTCGGGTTCCGGCTGCGCCCCGGCGCGGTCTTCGCCCGCCGCGCGCTGAGCGTGGTGTCCCGGCGGCCGGCCGACCCGGTGGAGACGAGCAGCGTCGGCGCGGGCATGGTGGTGGTGGAGTGCGACACCGGCCCGGCCGCGGAGCGGGTCGAGCTCGCGCTCAGCGAGGGCGCGCTGACCGGGTTCCTGGCCTGGCTGGAGGCGGCGCCGCCCGGCCCGGGCCCCGATCTGCGCTGACCCAGCGGGAAGCTCAGCGTTCAGCCCGCTCAGCGTTCAGCCCGCTCAGCGTTCAGCCCGCTCAGCGTTCAGCCCGCTCAGCGTTCAGCCCGCTCAGCGTTCAGCCCGCTCAGCGCTCCCCGCCCGGCCTCCACAGCAGGTCGCCGTCGGGCTCGTTGGCCCGCCGGGCGAGGATGAACAGCAGGTCGGACAGCCGGTTCAGGTACCGGGCGGGCAGCGGGCTGACGGTCTCCCCGTGGGCCGCCATGGCCGCCCACGCGCTGCGCTCCGCCCGCCGGACCACGGCCCGGGCCGTGTGCAGGAGCACCGAGCCCGCGCTGCCGCCGGGCAGCACGAAGCTCCGCAGCACCGGCAGGTCCGCGTTGAACCGGTCGCACTCGTGCTCGAGCCGGGTGACGTAGTCCTCGTCGATCCGCAGTGCCGTCCCGGGGGAGTGCCCGCTCACCGGACGGCACAGGTCGGCGCCCACGTCGAAGAGCTCGTTCTGCAGCCGGGTCAGCACGCTGGTGACGTCGGCGGGCAGGCCGCCCATGACGACGGCGGTGCCGAGCGCGCAGTTCGCCTCGTCGACGTCGGCGTAGGCGGCGAGCCGGGGGTCGGTCTTGGCCGCGCGGCTGCCGTCGCCGAGGGCCGTGGTGCCGTCGTCCCCGGTCCTGGTGTAGATGCGGGAGAGCACGACCGGGGTTTCCCGGTGGTCACGTGACATGGAGTCCACCGTATCGGCCGGGCCAGGCCAGGCCGGCCAGGCTGGCGGGCCCGGGAACATGCCCGAATCCCGCTGCGTCAGCGCCGAAACGACTGTGCTGTAGGTGGTTCAGCAATCCGGTCAGGAACATCGCGATTCCGGTTTTAGGGCGTTGACCTCGGGGTATTCACATAGACACCACGATGTGGCATCGTAGGTGTACGAAGGGTGATCGCTGGAGGGACCGGCTGACAACGCTGAAGATGTGGTTTCGGTCACCTAAAGCTGATGACCCTGGCCAGGCCTAAACGGGGGAGTTGGAGGCCTGGGACGGGCCGTAAGGCCCGGGGCCAGCTCGTATCAGCGCCCGGCGGATCTCGGGGGCCCGCCGGCGCCGAGCAGGCCGCATCTGTGGGGGGAGCGCGCCCTCGGCCCGGACGGGCCGAGGGCGCGCTTGTTTGCCGCCGCGGGCACCGATAGCCCGTGCCGGGCGCGCCCGGCATCGGTAGGGTATCTGTCGTATGTCCGAACTGTGCCCGGAGGCTGGCCGTGTACGACTATGTCATCGTCGGCGCCGGCAGCGCAGGCTGCGTCCTGGCCGCGCGGCTCAGCGAGAACCCGGCGACGCGAGTGCTGCTGCTCGAGGCCGGGCCGCCCGACGACGCCGACGCGATCCACGTCCCCGCGGCCGCCAGCCTGCTCTTCCAGACGACCTACGACTGGAACGACCAGACCAGCCCGCAGGAGCGGGCGGCCGGCCGGTCCATCTACTGGCCGCGCGGCCGGACGCTCGGCGGCTCGTCGTCGATCGGCTCGATGATCTACATCCGCGGCAGCCGTTATGACTACAACACCTGGCGCGACGAGTACGGCTGCGAGGGCTGGGGGTACACCGACCTGCTGCCGTACTTCCTGCGCGCGGAGGGCAACTCCCGCGGCGCCTCGGCCTACCACGCGGCCGACGGCCCGCTCAGCGTGCAGGACCTGCGGCACAAGTCGGCGCTGACCACCGCGTTCGTGGACGCGGCCCGCGGCGCGGGGGTCCCGGCCAACGACGACTTCAACGGCCCGCGGCAGGACGGCGCCGGCTTCTACCAGGTGACGCAGAAGCGCGGCCGGCGCTGGTCGGCCGCTGACGCGTACCTGCATCCCCACGCGGCCAGGCCCAACCTGACCGTGCAGACCGACGCGCTGGTGACCGGCATCGCGCTGGCCGGCGGCCGGGCGGCCGGCGTGAGTTACCTGCGGCGCGGGGTGGCCGAGACGGCGCAGGCCGAGGCCGAGGTCATCCTGGCCGCCGGCGCGGCCGGCAGCCCGCAACTGCTCATGCTGTCCGGGATCGGCCCCGCCGACCACCTGCGCGAGCACGGCATCGCGGCGATCGTGGACAGCCCCGGGGTGGGGGCGAACCTGTCCGACCACCCGGTGGTCACCGCCGTGTGGCGCACGCCGCGGGCCCGCGGGCTGTGGGAGCAGGCCGGCCCGCGGCACCTGGCCCGCTGGCGGTTCCGGCACACCGGGCCGATGACCACGAACATCGCGGAGTCGGGCGGGTTCAGCCGGTCCGACGAAGCGCTGCCCGCCCCCGACCTGCAGTGGTACGCGCTGCCCGGCCCGTACTCCGACGGCGGCCTCACCGATCCCGCCATCCGGGCGCTGTCGCTGCGGGTGGCGCTGATCGCGCCGGGCAGCCGGGGCCGGGTGCGGCTGCGCAGCGCCGACCCGCGGCACAAGCCGCTGATCGACCCGGCCTACCTGTCCGCGGGGTCCGACATCGAGCCGCTGGTCACCGGGCTCGAGATGGCCAGGGAGTTCGCGTCCGCGCGCCCGCTGGCCAGGCTGTGCGCGTCGGAGCAGGCGCCCGGCGACGAGATCCGCACCGACGCCGAGCTCAGGGACTTCATCCGGCGCACCCTCACCACCGCCGGCTACCCGGCCGGCAGCTGCGCGATGGGCGGTGACTCCAGGCTGGCCGCGAGCAGGCTCACCAGCGTGGTCGACCCGCAGTTGCGGGTCCGCGGGATCGACGGCCTGCGCGTGGTGGACGCCTCGGTGATGCCCGCGGCGCCCCGGGGCGGCAACGACGCCCCGGTGATCGCGATCGCCGAGCGGGCGGCCGACCTGATCACGGGCCGGGCCCCGCTGGCCGCCGTGGAGCCCGCCGACGCCGACCTCACCGCGGCGTCCGCCTCCTAGCCCGGCCTCAGACCCGGACCGGGGCCCCGGTGCGCCGGCTGCGCTCGGCCGCGAACGCCATCAGGTGGCTGTCCAGCGACTCGCGCGGCCCGGTGCAGATCAGCGAGCGGTCGCCGGACGCGACCGCATCGACGAACGAGCCGATCACGCCGAAGTCACCCCCGCCGTGGCCGCCCCCGGCCTCCGGGCCCGGCGCGGCCACCTCGACCGGCTCGGCGCGCCCGGTGACGAAGTCGGTCACCGTGACCTGGTGGCCGTCGCCCTCCAGGAACGCCCGGGTCCCCATGATCCGGGTGCGGCGCCTGCCGTAGGGCGTGAACGCGCTCATCGTCAGCGTCGCGGTCACGCCCCCGCCGAACTCGATCGTGACCACCTGGTAGTCGGCCACGTCGTTGTCGCAGGCGTAGACGCAGCGGCCGTAGGGGCCCTCGCGCAGGGCTTGCCGCACGCCGCGCTCGGTCAGGTCGGTGGTGACCACCGACAGCGGCCAGCGCCGGCGGTTCGGGTCGTCCAGGAAGCCCAGGTACAGCCGCGTGGCCGAGTACGGGCAGGCCGGCTCGACGGCGCAGTCCAGGCAGCGGTCGGCCGCGCCGGGCGGGCGGTTGGCCGCGGTGAAGTGGTGCAGCCCGCCGTGGCTGGACACCGACACGGCCGGGCGCCCGACCACGTAACGCAGCCAGTCCAGGTCATGGCAGCACTTGGTGAGCACGGCGGGCCCGGACTCGTCCTCCCGGCGCCAGTTGCCGCGCACGTACGCATGGGCGAAGTGCCACCAGCCGACCGGCTCCAGGTGCTCCACCCCGACGACCTGGCCCAGCCGGCCGCCGGCTACGACCCGGTGCACCGCCTCGGTGTATGCCGTGTACCGCATCACGTGGCAGACGGCCAGGATCACGCCGGCCCGCTCCACCGCGTCGACCACCTCGACGCATTGCGCCCAGGTCGGCGCGATCGGCTTCTCCAGCAGCACGTGGTAGCCGAGGGCGGCCAGGGCGGTCGCGGGCCCGGCGTGCTCGTGGTCGGGGGTGGTGACGACCACCGCGTCGGCCAGCCGGGGCCGCCGGGCCAGTTCGCGCCAGTCCCGCAGCCGCTGCCCGGCCGGGACCGCGAACTCGCCGGCCAGCGCGTCCCGCCGGTCGGCGCGGGGCTCGGCGACCGCCACCACCCGGACCCGGTCCGGGTGCTGCCGCGCGAACCCGGCGAACGTGCTGCCCCGGGCGCCGGCGCCGAGCACGGCCATCGTTACCGGTCCCGCCATCGCCGTCGCTCCCGCCTGCCTCGAGGGCCCGATCCCGCCCCCATCCTCGCCGGCCGTCGGCCGTGCCCGGAACGCTCCGGGCGATCCGGTTAATCCGGGGCGACCAGGTGGAACTCCACCCGGTGCAGCAGCGTGTCGTCGCCGATCGGCCCGGCGTGGGCCGCGCGCCTGCGCAGCGACTCCCGGTCCGGCTCGCCGGAGCGGCGCACGTCGGCCGGGGTGATGGCGGCGAACGGCACCACCTCGACCGAGTCGACCTCGATGTGCGCCGGGCCGACCGGGTACCGGCCCCCCGCCCGGACCTTGGGGCGGCTCCAGAGCCGGAACGAGACCGTGATGTCGCCGGCGATCACGCGCGGGCGCAGGTCCTTGCTGAACTCCACGGGCTCAGCGCCCCGCGGCGCCGGCGCGGCGGCGCCACCGGGCCGCCCGGCGGTCGGCCAGGACCTGGCGCACGACGTTGCGGCCCGGTATGCCGGTCACGCCCCCGCCGCCGTGGGTGGCCGAGCCCGCCTGGTAGAGGCCGCGGACCGGCGTGCGCAGGTCCGCGTAGCCGGCCGCGGGCCGCGCATGGAACATCTGGCCCAGGCTCAGCTCGCCGTGGAAGATGTTGCCGCCGACCAGCCCGTACTCCTCCTGCATCTGGTGCGGCCCGATCACCTGGCGGTGCAGGACCGAGCCGGTGAAGCCGGGGGCCACCGTCTCCACCCGGGCGATCACCCGGTCGGCGTAGGCGTCGATCTCCGCGGGCTGGGGGGCGCCGGCGTACTGGTACGGGACCCACTGGGTGAACAGCGACATCACGTGCTGGCCGGCCGGGGCGAGCGAGTCGTCGAACACGCTCGGGATGCAGATGTCGGCGAACGGGAGCGCCGAGGGGCGGCCGCTCACCGCGTCCTGGAACGCCGTCTCGACGTCGTCGAGGCTCTCGGCCAGCACGATCGTCCCGCCGTGCACCCGGGGGTCGAACCCGGGATGGCTGGCGAACACCGGGAGCCTGCCCAGCGCCAGGTTGATCTTCACGGTGCCGCTGCGGGTCTGCCAGCCGCGGATGTCCTCGACGAACCCGGCCGGCAGCACGGCCGGGTCGAGCAGCCGCAGGAACGAGATCTGCGGGTGCGCGGTGGTGATCACGGTCGCCGCGTCGATCTCCTCCCCGCTGGCCAGCGTGACCCCGGTCACCCGCCCGGCGCGGGTCCGGATCCGGGCCACCTCGGCGCCGGTGCGCAGTTCGGCGCCGAACGAGCGGGCCGCGGCGGCCAGCGCCCCGGTGACCCCGCCCATGCCGCCGCGCGGGAAGCCCCACGCGCCTGCCTGGCCGTCGGTGCCGCCGATGTGATGGTGCAGCATCACGTAGGCGGTGCCGCTCGACCGGGGCCCGGCCCAGGTGCCGATCACCCCGGACACCGACAGCACGCCGCGCATCGCGTCGCTCTCGAAATACCGCTCGACCAGGTCGGCGATGCTGCCGGTGAGCAGCCGGGTGGCGTCGACCGCGCCGCGCTCGTCGAGCTTGCGCAGATGGCGCAGCAGCAGCCCCTGCCGCCACAGGTCCGGCGGGCGCCGGGACCCCAGCCGGGGCGGGATCTCGTCCAGCAGCGGCCCGAGGACGGCGCCGAGCCGGGCCAGGTGCCCGGTGTAGCGCTCGTACGCGGCGGCGTCCCGGGCGGAGAACTTCGCGATCTGGGCCCGGCGCGCTGATGGATCGGCGGGCAGGCTGAGGTAGCGCCCGTCCGCGCGGGGCGCGAAGTACGGCCCCTGCGGGTACACGTGGTAGCCGTGTCGGGCCAGGCCCAGGTCGGCGACCAGCGCCGGCGGCAGCAGCGAGACCACGTACGACAGCGAGGTCACCGTGTAATCGGGACCGAACGGGTGCTCGCTCACCGCTGCCCCGCCGAGCACCCCCCGCCGCTCGCACACCAGCGTGCTCAGCCCGCTGCGGGCCAGGTAGGCCGCGGCGACCAGCCCGTTATGGCCCCCGCCGATCACCACCGCGTCGCGGGCCACCGTCATCGGTAGCGCCGGCCGTGCAGCATCGTGGCCAGGCTGAGGATCTTCCGCATGTCCTGGTCGGTGCGGGTAAACGAGGTCAGGTTGACCGGCGGCTTCATCCGCTGCCGGGTAATCGACTTCGGCCGGGCGAACTCGCGCAGCCCGTCGGCGCCGTGGATGCGGCCGAACCCCGAGTCACCCGACCCGCCAAACGGCAGCGCGGGCACGCTGGCGAACGAGATCACCGAGTTGACCGCGGTCATCCCGCTGCGCAGCGACCGCGCCGCGGCCATTGCCGCCTTCTTGTTCCGGGCGAACACCGAGGCGCCCAGGCCGTAGCGGCTGTGGTTGGCGAGCCGGACGCCCTCGGTGAGGTCGGCCACCCGGGTGACCGTGACCGTGGGCCCGAAGGTCTCATCGGTGACCGCGCGGCTCTCCTCCGGCACCTCGGTGAGCAGCACCGGGCCCACGAACGGCTTGCGGATGCTGGCCAGCCCGCCGACGAGCGATCGCCCGCCGCGGGCCAGCGCGTCGGCGATGTGCCGCTCGACCACGTCGATCTGGCCCGGCAGGGTCATCGGCCCGTAGTCGGCCTCCCGGTCCTCGCCCGGCCGGACCTCGGCCATCCGGTCGGCCAGCTTCTCCAGGAATGAGTGGTAGACGTCCTCGGCCACGTAGACGCGCTCGATGCCGACGCAGGTCTGGCCGGCGTTGGACAGCGCGCCCCACGCCGCGGCGTCCGCCGCGGCGTCGAGGTCGGCGTCGGCCCCGACGACCAGGGCGTCCTTGCCGCCGCACTCGGCGACCATCGGCGTGAGGTTCTCGGCGCACGCGGCCATGACCTTCTTCGCGGTGGCGGCCGAGCCGGTGAAGGCGATCTTGTTCACCGCGCTGCGGGCCAGGCACTCGCCGGTCGGGCCGGCCCCGGTGACCAGTTGCAGCACCGGCGCCTCCGGCACTACCTCGCCGAACGAGCTGACCAGCCAGGCGCCGACCGCGGGGGTGAGCTCACTGGGCTTGAACACCACCGCGTTGCCCGCCGCCAGCGCGTACGCGATCGAGCCCATCGGCGTGAACACCGGGTAATTCCACGGCCCGATGACGCCGACCACGCCGAGCGGCTGGTACTCGACCGTGGCGGCCTGGTTGATGGCCACCAGGCCGCTGCGGACCCGCCGCGGGCGCAGCACGCGCCGCGCGTGCCGCGCCGCCCAGTCGATGTGCACGATCGCGAGCAGGATCTCGAGCTGGGCGTCGGCCAGCGGCTTGCCGGTCTCGGTGTGCACCAGCTCGGCCAGGCGGCCGATGTACCGGGTGATATGCGACTTCCAGGCCAGCAGCCGGGCCTGCCGGTCCTTCCAGGACAGGCCCGCCCACCAGGACGCGGCCTGGTGCGCGTGCTCGACCACCTCGGCCACGTCGTCCGCGCCGAACACGCCGAAGGTGGCGATCACCTCGGATGTCGCGGGGTTGAGCGTGTCAAAGGTCTCCGCGGGCCGCGCCGGGCCCGTGGTCCGCAGCGTCGAGACCATGGTCGTGCACCACCGTTCTGTGCGGCGTAAGTTCGTGCCTGACTGAAAACTACCGGAGCGTGTCCATGTCAGAGCAGCCAGCCGTTGGCCAGCCAGGATCAGGGGAGCCGGGCGCGGCGCCCCGGCCCGGGCAGCCGCAGCCCGACCTGCACTGGCTGCGGGAGGCCATCGAGCTGTCCCGGCGCTGCCCGCCGTCGGCATCGGCGTACTCGGTCGGGGCCATCCTGGTCAGCGACGCGGGTCAGGTGCTCGCGACCGGCTACTCGCGGGAGGGCGACCCGAAGGGGCACGCCGAGGAGGTCGCGCTGGCCAAGGCCGGGGCGAGCCCGCTGCTGACCGGGGCCACGCTGTACAGCTCGCTCGAGCCGTGCCTGACCCGGGCCTCGCGGCCCCGCTCCTGCGCCGAGCTGATCATGGACGCCAGGATCCCGCGGGTGGTCATCGCGTGGCTCGAGCCGCCGCTGCTGGCCGAGGGCGGCGGCGCCGGGGCGCTGCGGCGGCACGGGGTCGACGTGGTCGAGATTCCGTGGCTGGCCGAGCTGGCCCGCTCGGTGAACGCGCACCTGGTCGGCGGGGAGCCCGGCTGACCGCGCGGGCGTCAGCGCTGCGGTTCCAGCACGCTGCGCAGCGCCGCCTTGCCCCGGGCGGTGTGGCTCTTCACCGCGCCCGTGCTGATCTGCATGGCCGCGGCGACCTCCTCCTCGGACAGGCCCAGGTAGAACCGGAGCACCAGGGCCTCGCGCTGCCGGGCCGGGAGCGTGCGCAGGGCCGCGATCACCGCCGCGCGCTCGATCCGCGTGATCGCGCTCTGCTCGGCGCTGGGCATGTCCGGTTCGGCCGCGGGCAGGTGCCGGCCGATCACCACGCGGTGCCGCAGCACCGACCGGGACCGGTTCATCACCGACCGGCGCAGGTAGTGCACGGCCCGGTCGGTGTCCCGCAGCCGCCGCCAGGCCGCGTGCATGGCGATGAACGACTCCTGCACCACGTCCTCGGCCGCGCCGGTATCGCCGAGCAGCATGGCCGACATCCGGACCAGCGGGCGGTACTCGGCGCGGTACATCGCGGTGATCGCGAGATCGGCCTGGGCCTGGAGGCGGTCGGACGGCACGATCTCCAGCGCCATGCGGCCGGGGGGCACGCGGCGCGCCCGCGCGCGCCGCTCGCCGGCCAGCGGATACGGGTACCGGCAGGGCCGAGGGGAGCGCGGGAACCTCGGCCCGCCGAACCGGCCAGGACACGTCGGCGCCCCTGAGTCGGCGAATCCGGGCTCCCGCATGCCGAACTGCCGTTGGCGGATCTCCGCTGGCCCGGCCGTTAGCATGCGCTCAGCCTAGGAAGAAAACGTAAGAAATGTCAAGGTAGAGGTAGCACCACGGTGGGCGGACAGCGGGCTCGCGGAGAGATATATACCAATTTGCCGCATAGACGAGGTTATGAACGAAGGCGAAACGCTAGATTCTTCCGGAACCTTCCGGCAGGATGAGCACATGGCAGACGACTGGGAGCGGCTCGGCGACTACGTGGTCGCGCGGCGCACCGCGCTCGGCATGCGGGACCGCCGGGCGTTCGCCGCCGCGACCGGCATCACCGACCGGACGCTCGGCAAGCTGGAGAACGGCAGGCGCGTGTCGGCCAGCACGCTCGGCGCGGTCGAGAACCATCTCGGCTGGTCCCCGGGTTCCTGCCGGCGGATCCTGGCCGGCGGGGAGCCGGCGGCGTCGGCCAGCGCCAGCCGCCCGGAGTACCAGGACCCCACGCTGCAGCACATCGCCGAGACGCCCGGCCTGCCCCCCGACGTGGTGCGCGGCCTCATCGCGCTGGCCCGCAACTGGCGCGACCAGCGTGACCGGCATGACCAGGAGGACGGGCGCCCGGACGAGCAGCGGCGCGGGGCCTGACCGGCCCGGTCACCCCGTCACCGGCACCGATACCTGGGCCGGCGGCAGGCACACGCCGATGCCCAGCAGGGTCACGCATATCCCGCCCGAGCCGGTCGGCGAGGGCGACGGCGAGGGCTGGGCGGGGGCGGGCGAGGGCGAGGGTGACGGGGCGGCCGAGGGCAGCGGACCGCTGGCCGGCGCGGGGGCCGGGCGCGGCTTGCCGGTCGTGGCCGGCTGCTCGGCCCCCGGCGCGCCGTCCGACCCGGTCAGCCCGGTGCGGGCGCGGTGACCGCCATGCGCCGGGGCGGGACGGCCCGGGGCCGGCGCGACGGCGCTCGGCCGCTGCGCGCGGCCGCCCGCGGCCGGGGCGCGGTGATGCGGCACGGCGGTGACGAACACGGCGGCGGTCGCGGTGCCGACCACGGTCGCGGTGGCGGCGGCGCCCCAGGCCGCCGGCCGGAACCTGAGCGCGCGGCCGGCCTGCCGCAGCAAGGTCGTGGCCGCCGACAGGACCAGCGCGACGCCGGCCGGGGGCAGGGCCCCGCGCCATCCGGTGCGCCGCGTGGCGCGGATCGCTGCCAGCACCACCGCGCGCTGGCGCGATGCGTCCAGCCCGGCCGATACGTAGATGACCAGGTTGCCGTGCGGATCCCGGTAGGCGAGGGCGCGGAGCCCGTCCGGCAGGCTGACCCGCTCCAGGCGGATCACGAGGCGCTCCTGGACCGCGCGGCCAGGTTCCTGATCGCCGTCCACCACGCGCGCGGGTCGCCGCCTTCCCCGCCCACCACGGCGACGAACTCGCGGCCGTCCACGTCCACATGGACCGGCGCATCCGGCCGGGACTCCCGCGCCGCCGCGACCAGCGACAGCGGCACCGGGGTGGGGGCCGAGTCGTTCAGCTCGGCGCCCGCCGCCGCGGCGATCTGCTCGAACAGTTCCAGGCGCCGCGTCAGCTCAGCCTGACCGGCCTTCGCCTCGGCGACCTCGTTCTCGAGCCGCCGCATTCGCTGGCGGCGCCTTTCCTGCCACATGGTCTTCGCAGACCCCCCTCAGCAGCCTGGACCTCCCATTCGCTCCCCCCCAGCCACATGTGCACGGTCACATGTGGACATGACCCTAGAAATGCTAATCCTGTCGCAGGCGAGATGCTACGCCGATGGCCAGGACGGTTCAGGCCGGGCCCGGCCGCTCCGGTGCTGGTCGCAGCGGGCCCGGCGCGGCGCGGCCCGCGTCAGAACAGCGTGCCCTCGCGCTCGATCCCGCGCAAGGCGTCGTAGTCCAGGACCACGCACCGGATGCCGCGGTCCTCGGCCAGCGTGCGCGCCTGGGGCTTGATCGTCTGTGCCGCCAGCACGCCCGCGACCGGGGCCAGCAGCGGGTCACGGTTCAGCAGCTCCAGGTACCTGGTCAGCTGCTCGACCGCGTCGATCCCGGCGTGGCGCTTGACCTCCACCGCCACGTGGGCCCCGCCCGGTGTCATGGTCACGCCGGCCCCGAGCGCGTCCCGGCACATCAGGTCGACCGGCCCGATCGGGGTGGGGAACTCCCGGCGGACCAGCCGCCAGCCGTCGCCGAGCACGTGCACCTGGGCCGCGAGCAGTTCCTGCAGGTGGGACTCGACGCCGTCCTTGACCAGGCCGGGATCGGTCCCCAGGTCGTGCGAGGCGTCGCTGATGATCTCCTCGATCTCGATCGTGAGCGTCTCGCCCGACTTTCCGGTCACGACCCAGCGGCCCGGTTCCTCGGCCAGCCGGCACGGCGGGGACATCCAGTTCAGCGGCTTGTAGCTGCCCCCGTCGGAATGCACGAGGACCGAGGAGTCCGCCTTGACGATGAGCAGCCGGGTGGCGAGCGGAAGATGAGCCGAGAGCCTGCCCGCATAGTCCACGCTGCACCGGGCGATGACGAGCCGCACGGGAGCCCACTGTAGCCCGTGCCATAGCCTGACGCCCGTGAGCCCGCGCAAGGCACGCCGCTCGCCCGCCCAGCCGCCCGGGGTCCCGCTCGGGCCGCCGCAGACGCAGGAGTGGCCCGACGGTGACTGGGTGGTCCGCCCGGTGCCCGGCGCCGCGGCGGCGAAAACCTACCGGTGCCCCGGATGCGACCAGCAGATCTGGCCCGGCGTGCCGCACGTCGTGGTGTGGCCCGCGCAGGCCCCCGGCCTGGCCGAGCGGCGGCACTGGCACAATTCGTGCTGGCAGCGACGGCCGCGCCGCCCGGGCCCGGGCGCGCAGGACGGGCCGGTGAGGAAGAGATGACCGAGATAAGGGCGGGCACGGTCCTGCCCGCCGACCGCAAGCCGGTGGCGATACGCACCCTTGACGGGCTGGACCTGGTCGGGGAGCTGGCGCGGCCGGCGCACCGCGACCCCGTGGCCACGCTGATCTGCCTGCACCCGCTGCCCACCGCGGGCGGGATGATGGACAGCCACCTGCTGCGCAAGGCCGCGCACCGGCTGCCCGCGCTGGCCGGCCTGGCCGTGTTCCGGTTCAATACCCGCGGCACCACCTCGGGGCACGGGAGCAGCGCGGGGGAGTTCGGTGACGGCCTGGCCGAGCGGCACGACATGGCCGCCGTGATCGACTACTGCGTCCTGTCCGGGCTGCCGCGGCTGTGGCTGCTCGGCTGGTCGTTCGGTACCGAGCTGGCCCTGAAATGGGGCAACGTCCCGGCGGTCGAGGGCGCGATCCTGATCTCGCCCGCGCTGCACCGGGCCAGCGACGCCGATCTCGACCGCTGGGGCGCCGCCGGGCGGCCGCTGATCGCGCTGGTGCCGGAGTTCGACGACTACCTGCCGCCCGAGCAGGCCCGGGCCCGGTTCGCGCGGGTGCCGCAGGCGGAGATCGTCGTGGGGGACAAGGCCAAGCACCTGTGGGTGGGCGAGCCTTACGTCCGGTTCGTGCTGAACGAGATCGTGCGGCGGGTCAACCCCGCCGCCTGGCCGCTGCCCACCGAGTGGAAGGACTGACCGTGAGCCTGTTCGACCTCACCGGCAAGAGCGCGTTCGTCACCGGCGCATCCCGCGGGATCGGCCGGGTCATCGCCGTCGCGCTGGCCGAGGCGGGCGCGGATGTCGCGCTCGTCGCCCGCAGCGAGGACGGCCTGGCCGAGACCGCGTCGGCCATCACCGCCGTCGGCCGCAAGGCCTTCGTGATCCCCGCCGACGTGACCAGCCAGGAGGCAGTGGCCAGCGCGGTGGCGACCGCGATCGACCAGCTGGGGGAGGTGGACGTGGTGGTGAACAACGCCGGCGGGTCCAACTTCATGGTCGAATTCCGCGACCTGCGGCTGGCCGGCTGGGAGAAGCTGATGCGGCTCAACCTCGACTCGGCGGTGTACGTCTGCCACGCGTTCGCCGGGCACCTGCTGGACCGCGGCCAGGGCTCGGTGATCAACGTCGCCTCGGTGGCGGGCGTGGCCTCGTCGCCGCTGCTGGTGCCCTACGGGGCGGCCAAGGCGGGGCTGATCTCGGTCACGAAGTCCCTGGCGGTCGAATGGGGGACGGCCGGGGTCCGGGTCAACGCGCTCTGCCCGGGCTGGACGGCCACCGAGCTCAACCGCAGCCTGTGGGCGGACCCGGCGGCCGGCCCGGCGACGATCGCGACCGTGCCCATGCAGCGGTGGGGCCGGGCCGACGAGATGGCCGGGCCCGCCGTGTTCCTGGCCAGCGACGCGTCGTCCTACATGACCGGCCAGGTCCTGATCGTCGACGGCGGCCAGTCGGTCAGCCCGTAACAGCAGCGAACGGCGGGCGCCCCCGGGGGCGCCCGCCGTTTCGCGTCCTGCTGGCGGCTACTCGGTCCACCACTCCTCGTCGTCGTCCTTGCCGGGCTTGCCGGCCGCCTTGGGGGCCCCGCCGCCCGGCTGCGCCTGGGCGTCCGGCCGCCCGGGGGCGGCGTGCTGGCCCGCGGGCGCGTCCGGGGACCGGCCGGGCGCGGCGGCCGAGGCCGGGACGGCGCTCTTGGCCGTGGGCGGAGCTGCCGGGGCCACGGCCTGGGTGCCGTTGCCGCCGGCCGGGGCCGACGTCACGGCGCGGGGCGCGGGAGCCTCGACCGCGGGGGCGGCCGGCTTGGTCTTGAGCGCGTCCGCGATGCCCGGCATCTGCCCGCCCAGCAGCTGGCTGATCTGGGCCAGGTGCTGCGCGACGCTCTCCTTCTGCTTGTTCAGCTCGTCCACCTGGCGCTGAGCCGAGGTGCGGACCCGGTCGGCCTCGGCCTTGGTGTCGGCCAGCAGCTGATCGGCCTGGGACTTGGCCTGCGCCACGATCTGGTCGGCGTTCTTCTTCGCGTTGGCCACGAGCTGGCGGGAATGCTGGTCGGCGTCCCGGCGGGTCTGCTCCGCCTGGGCGCTCGCCTTGCTGGCCCGCTGCTCGGCCGTGGCGGCGCGCTGCTCCGCCTCGGACACCATCTTCTGGGTCGCGGTCTGCGCCGCGGCCAGGCGCTCGGCCTCCTGCCGCTCGGCCTCCTCACGCCGGGACGCGAGCTGGATGTCGAACTCCGCCTCGGCCTGGGCCCGCTGGGCCTCGCTCTCCTCCAGGATCCGCTGCGCCTGGCTGCGCATCTCGTCCGCCTGGCGCTTGGAGGTGGTCAGGATCTCGTCCCGCTCGCGCTTGGAGGACGCCTTCATCTGGGCGACCTCGCGCTCGGTGGTGGTGCGCAGCTTGGCGATGTCGCGCTCGATGGCGGCCCGCTTCTCGGCCACCTCGTGATCGGCGGTGGCCCGCAGCTTGGCCACCTCGCGCTCGGTCGTCGAGGTCAGCTCGTCGGCCTCGCGCCGGGCGCTGGTCCGGATACCGTCGGCCTCGCGCTCGGCCGATCCCCGCAGGTCGTCGGTCTCCCGCTTGGCGTTGGCGCGCAGCTCGGCAGCCTCGTTCTCGGCCGCGGCGCGCAGCTCGGCCGCCTCGACCTTGGCCGTCGCGTTGAACTCGTTCGCGGCGGTCCTGGCTTCCTGCAGGATCTCGGTGGCCTGTTCCTCGGCGAGCCTCAGCAGCTGCTCGATCCGGGAGCCGAGGCCGGAGTAGGTCGGGCGCTCCTGCTCCTGGATCTGGCGGTGCGCGTCGGCGAGCTCCCTGTGCAGCGCCTGGACCTGCTCGCGGTGCTGGCGCAGCTCACCGTCGATCTGCTTGAGATGCTCGTTGACCTGATGCGGGTCGTAGCCGCGCATGACCCTCGCGAAGTCGCGCTGCGGGGTCTCCTCGAAGAAATTGCTGAGCTGGGCATCGATGTCGGGCTGCATGTCGCCTAATCCTGGGGTTGACGCGGGGTCGGCAGGGGAAAAACGCACGCCGGGACGGCCGCCTTACGATCCCAGCCGCCGGGCCTTGCCTGATGCTAGCGACAACGCCCGGGCCGACCGTAATTCCGTTCGCCCGGTGCAAGGCAGCGTACTCCCCTCATGAGTCGTTGGCTGCCCGTTCGCGCGCGCTCTTGCCAAAGATCCTATTTATGGCCTATCCATTCTTTAGCCGGCGCCACGCCGGTCTTTAGCCCGGGCCTGCGGCCTGGACCAGCTCGGTCAGCACCCCGCCGACATCCTTGGGATGCAGGAACGCGATCGACGCGCCCATGGAGCCGTGCCGCGGCCTGGCGTCGAGCAACCGCACGCCGGTGGCCCCGATCGAGGCCAGCGCCGCGCTGATGTCGGTGACCCCGTAGCCGACGTGGTGGATGCCCTCGCCGTGGCGGGCCAGGAACCGCCCGACCGGCGTGTCCGGGCCGAGCGGCTCGAGCAGCTGGACGTAGGAGCGGCCGGCCGGCGCGTCGGCGACGTGCAGCATCGCCTCGCTGACGCCCTGCTCCTCGTTCACCTCCCGGCTGACGACGACCAGCCCGAAGGTCGATTCATAGAACGCAATTGTCACGGCCAGATCGCGGCAGGCGATCCCCACGTGATCGATGCGGGTCAGCAACGGCGGTCTCCATCCGCTCGGCGTACCGGTCATGGGTATCGTTTCAGGCATGCGAGATGCGGTCATCGTCGCCGGGGCCAGAACTGCGGTCGGGCGGCTGCTGGGCTCCCTCAGCGAATTCAGCGGGACGGAATTGGGCGGGTTCGCGATCAAGGCCGCGCTGGAGCGCGCGGGCCTGCCCGGCGAGCGGGTGGACTACGTGATCATGGGCCAGGTGCTGCAGGCCGGCGCGGGCCAGATCCCGTCCCGGCAGGCGGCGGTGGCGGCCGGGATCCCGATGTCGGTGCCCTCGCTGACGATCAACAAGGTGTGCCTGTCCGGGCTGGACGCCATCGCGCTGGCCGCCCAGCTGATCCGGGCCGGCGAGTTCGACGTCGTGGTGGCGGGCGGCATGGAGTCGATGAGCCAGGCGCCGCACCTGCTGCCCGGGGCGCGCCGGGGGTTCCGGTTCGGCCCGGCCGAGCTGATCGACGCCATGGCCCGTGACGGGCTGACCGACGCGTTCGACCACCTCTCGATGGGCGAGTCAACCGAACGGCACAACCAGAGGCTGAACATCGGCCGCGCCGAGCAGGACGAGTTCGCCGCCCGGTCACATCAGCGGGCCGCCGAGGCCATCAAGAACGGGCTGCTCGCCGACGAGATCACCCCGGTCTGTCTGCCGCAGCGGCGCGGCGATCCGGTGATCTTCGACACCGACGAGGGCGTGCGGGCCGACAGCACGGCGCAGTCCCTGGGCAGGCTCCGGCCCGCTTTCGGCCCGGAGGGCACCATCACCGCGGGCTCGGCCTCGCAGATCTCCGACGGCGCGTGCGCGGTGGTGGTGATGTCGGCCGAGGCGGCCGCGGCCGCCGGGGCGCCGGTGCTGGCCGAGATCGGCGCGCACGGCTGGGTGGCGGGCCCGGACAACTCGCTGCACTCCCAGCCGGCCAACGCGATCGCCCGCGCGCTCGGCAAGGCCGGCCTGACCGTCGCCGACCTGGACCTGATCGAGATCAACGAGGCGTTCGCCGCCGTGGCTATCCAGTCCATGCGCGAGCTGGGCGCGGGCCCGGAGAAGGTCAACGTCAACGGCGGCGCGATCGCGATCGGGCACCCGATCGGCATGTCCGGGGCCCGGATCGCGCTGCACCTGGCCCTCGAGCTGCGCCGCCGGGGCGGCGGCCTGGGGGCGGCCGCGCTGTGCGGCGGCGGCGGGCAGGGCGACGCGCTGCTGCTGCGGGTGCCCGCGCCGGGCCTTGGTGGCTGACGCCGCGCCGGGCGGCGCGCCGGACGCCCTGGTCGAGGCGGCCGCCGGCGGTGACCCGCGCTCGCTGGCCCGGCTTATCTCGCTGGTCGAGAACGGCTCGCCGCAGCTGCGGCGGGTCATGGAGCTGATCGCGCCGCGCACCGGCCGGGCCCGGGTGATCGGCCTGACCGGCGCGCCCGGGGTCGGGAAGTCGACGATCACGGCCGCCCTGGTCCGGGCCTACCGGGGTCAGGGCCTGCGGGTCGGCGTGATCGCCGTCGACCCGACCTCGCCGTTCACCGGCGGGGCCCTGCTGGGGGACCGGGTCCGGATGCAGGATCACGCGACCGACGCCGGGGTGTTCATCCGGTCCATGGCCAGCCGCGGGCACCTGGGCGGCCTGTCCTGGGCGGCGCCGCAGGCGCTGCAGATCCTGGACGCGGCCGGGTTCGACCTCGTCATGATCGAGACCGTGGGGGTCGGCCAGGCCGAGGTCGAGATTGCGTCGCTGGCCGACTCGACGCTGGTGATCGTCGCGCCCGGCATGGGCGATTCGGTGCAGGCGGCGAAGGCGGGAATCCTGGAGATCGCCGACATCTTCGTGGTGAACAAGAGCGACCGGCCCGGCGCGCAGGAGGCGGTCAGGGACCTGCGCACGATGCTGGCCATGGCGCGCTACCACGACGGGGCGTGGAAGCCGCCGATCGTCGCGGCGACGGCGGCGGCGGGCGAGGGAATCGACGAGCTGGTCGGCCGGCTGGCCGGGCACGGCGACTGGCTCGGCGCGTCGGGGGAGCGGGACCGCCGCCGGCTGGCCCGGGCCCGGGAGGAGATCTCGGCCGTGGCCGTGGCCGGGCTGCGCGAGCGGTACGGCGCGCTGCCGGGGGGGTCGCGCCTGGAGGAGCTGGCCGGGCAGGTCGCTTCGGGCCGGCTTGACCCCTACACCGCCGCCGACCGGCTCATCGCTGGCTGACCCGGCCGGGATCGGGCCCCGCCGCGGTCTCGCCGGAGCCCGGCGGCGGCGCCTCGGCCGGCGTGGCGGGCGACGGAGCGTGATAGCCGGGCGAAGGCACCGGCCCGGGCGGGACGGGTGCGGTCTCGCCCTGGTCAGCGGCGGCGGCCTCGACGGCCGCCTCCATGATGGACTCGCTGCGCAGCCGGGCCTCGTAGGCGCGCTTGCCGCCGCGCACGCCGAACAGCCGCTTGGTGATCACCAGGTACAGCACCAGGGCCAGGTTGATCGCGAACAGCACGAGCGCCAGGATGCTGAACTTCCTGGCCAGGTCGTAGATCTCGTAGGGCAGGCCGAGCGAGGTGGCCACCATCGCGAAATACTCGCCCCAGCGCCGGGCCAGCCACAGGCCGGTGCCCTCGATCACCTCGATCACCGCGTAGAGGGCCAGCCCGGCGGCGATCCACTTGATCGTGGCCGGGCTCAGCGTCAGCGCGCGGTTGAACAGGCCGACCAGCTTGGAGTTGTCGATGTTGTACCCGAGCTGGCCGAACAGCGTGCGCAGCAGGGGGTGCTCGCGCTGGTAGGCCGCCTCGATCGACACCCGCGCGTAATCGAAGCGCCAGACCACGAACGCCAGCCCGGCGACGGCCAGCGCGCGCAGCCAGCGCTCGACCGCGAAGACCCGCAGGATGAACGCGCTGCGGACCTCCTTGCCGCGGCGCACCTCCGGCGCCTGGGCCGCGGGCCCCGACGCGAGGGGCTCGCCGGCCACGAACGTGCCGCAGCGCAGGCAGCGCCAGGCCTCGCCGGCCTGCGTGCGGGCGCACAGCCGCCGGCGGACGCCGGGCTCGGCCGGGGCGTAGGTCACGTGCCCGGAACGCCCGCAGCTGAGCAGGGACCAGTCCACTTTCGCAGCCTACTTCGGGCTCACAAACCGACCAGGATCCCGTCGGCCATCGTGAGCACCTCGCCGCAGGCCAGCCAGAGCAGGACGCCGTCGCGGCCGGTCGCGACCACGGTCGTGTCCCGGCCCAGGTCGCGGATGGCCTCGGCCAGCGGGCCCGACTCCCCGGACGGCAGGTCATCGAGCAGGCCGTCGATCAGCAGCAGGTCGGGCTGGTGCACGGCCGCGGCGGCCAGCCTGGCCCGCCGGCTGATCGCCTCGGGCGCGGCCCGGAGCGGCACGTCGGCCCACGGGGTCAGCGAGAGCCGGTCGACGATCGCCGCCGCCAGCGGGTCCCGGTCCCGGCTGGGCAGCCCGGCCAGCCGGGCGGCGTGCTCGACGAGCCCGCGGACCCGGAAGGCCGGCTGCGGCCGGGCGGCCCGGCGCGCCACGCCCACCCGGGCCCGCACCGCGGCCCGGCCCCGCGCGGTGGTGAGGTCCTCGCCGAGCACGCGCAGCTCGCCGTAGGCGGGCCGGGTCAGGCCGGCCAGCAGGTCGACCAGCGCGGTCGCCGCGGCGTCCTGGGCGATCACGATGCCGAGGGCGGCGCTGCCGTAGGCCGGGGCATCGAGACGGAAGCTCGCCGACCGCAGCGCCCAGGTGGTTTGCCCCCAGGCGCGCTGCCCCTCCCAGACCCGGCCGTATCGGACCCCGACCCCGGCGGCGAGCACGGGCGTCATGGTCATCACGGCGTGACTTGACTGCAAGATGTTCCCCCGAACTTCGTCATGCCACGTCCCCCAGCAGGTAATATAGCCCGCCCCGGGCCGGCGAATCCCCAAGCCGCGGCCCGTGTCGCTACCGGTACCTTGTGCCTGTGGCCAAGCCGCTGGACCTGCCGTTCGATCCGATCGCGCGCGCGGCCGGAATCTGGGAGCGCCGGTTCGGTGACTCCCGCGCGATGGCCGCCGTCACCTCGATCATGCGGGCCCAGCAGATCCTGATCGCCGAGCTTGACGCGCTGCTGCGGCCGCACCAGCTGACGTTCGCGCGGTACGAGGCCCTGGTGCTGCTGCAGTTCAGCCGGCAGGGCTCGCTGCCACTGCGGCTGATCGGGGAGCGGCTGATGGTGCACCCGACCAGCGTGACCAATATCGTCAACCGGCTGCAGGCCCAGGGCCTGGTGGTGCGCAAGCCCAACCCGGCCGATGGCCGCGGGACCCTGGCCGAGATCACCGCGGCGGGCCGCGAGGTGGTCGGGCGAGCCACCGCCGACCTCATGGCCGCGCAGTTCTGCCTGGGCGGCTACGACGAGGACCAGCTCGAGCAGATGTTCGCCATGCTGCGCGGGCTGCGGGTGAGCGCCGGCGACTTCACGGAGCGCTGACCGGGTATGGCTGCCAGGTGCGGGCGCCGTCGGTGGTGATGAACACCTCGTGCAGGCCGGGGTCGGCGGCCAGCGCGACCCCGTGGAGCTGGCTGGTCATGCCGACGTAACTGAATCCCCGCTGCCCGGCCGCGGCCCCGGCCGGGCTGCCCCGGGCCAGGCTCCAGCTACCGCCGCCGTTGCCCGACACGTAGATGCCCGCATCGGTGGCCAGCACGATCAGGCCGCCCGGAGCGCCGGCCGGAGACGTCGTCTGGGCCGCCGCGACCGAGGTGGCGATCCCGGTCCCGGGCGCGTTTCCCGCCGCGGACCAGGACGCGCCGCCGTCCGACGAGACGGCCACCTGCTTGGCCTGAGAGTCGCCCGCCACGCTGGTCGCGCTGGTGCAGACCAGGACAAGCCGGGCCGAGTCGGCCGCGAGCAGGGCTCCGGACGGCTGCCCGGACGGCCCGGGCGGCCCCGGGCGGCATGGTGCCTGCGAGCTGGCCACGGTCCAGGCCGCGCCGGTCAGCGGCCCGGTGAGCAGCTCGCCCGACGGCGCCAGCAGGTAGCCCTGGCCGCTCGACGGGCCACCGGTGAGCAGCAGGCTGGCCGAGGCCGGGCCGCCGGCCGGCGCGGCCGGCAGGCGGGCCGACGGGCCTGGCACGCGCCGCCACTGGTCGCTGCCGGCCAGCGAGGTGTAAAGGGAGAAGCCGGTGCAGCCGGCCGCGTAGGCGGCGCCGCCCCCCTGGCACGTCGCGAACAGCGCGAAGGCCCGGTCCCCGGCGGTCTCCAGGTCGGTGACCCGCATCCCGTAGGTCTGCTCCCTGGTCCAGGACGCCCCCCCGGTGTGCGTGACCCAGAGCTGCGGGCCGAACGCCCACCCGTCGCTGGTGGTGAGGAAGCGGAGCTGGCCGACCCCCTGGGCGCCGTCCGGCGGCCCGGTGAGCGGCGCGCTCACCCCGAACCAGCTGCGGCCGTAGTCCGACGTGCCCGCCAGCGAGGTGCAGTATTTCGTGGCGCAATGCCCCGGGGTGCCGGCCTGGCCGATCACCGCGCCGGTGTTCGGGCCGACGAACGTGACCGAGGTGGGCTGGAAGTTCTGCGGCACGGGGTTCCCCGAGCCGCCGGGCAGCAGCGACGATCCGGCCGCGGCGACCGGGCGGCTCGACTGGGCGCTGACACCCGCGCCGCCCGGGCTGGCGGCCGTGGGCCGGGGGGTGGCCGGCGACTGGCCTGCCGCCACGGGCGGCCCGGACGGGCCGCTGCCGCGGTGCAGGAGCGCGGACGTGATGCCGGGGGCCGCCGCCGCCGCGGCGATCACGACCACCACCCCGGCCGCGGACACCATCGCCCGCCGCGTCTTCCGCCGGTGCGCGCGGTGCCGGATCCGCTCGAACGTGCCCGGCGGCGGGGTGAGCGGCTCGACCTCGGCGTTCAGCCAGGTGTCGATCCGGTCGTCCTGGGGATCGCTCATCCGGGGTCTCCCACCGCGGCCTTGAGCCGGGCCCGCGCGTGATACAGGTCGGCCTTGACCGTGCCCTCGGGCCGGCCCAGCATCACGGCCACCTCGCGGACGCCGAATCCCGCGTAGTAGTGCAGCAGGAACGCGCTGCGCAGCCGCACGGGCAGTGCCTCGATGAGCGCGCGCACGTCCACGTCCTGCGCCGGGTGGTAGGCGGGGTCGAGCGGGGCGGCGGCGGTCAGGCTCCGGATCGCCCGCCGCTCCCGGCCGGACCGGCGCCAGTGGTCCCTGACCAGGTTCGTCGCGATCATATAGAGGTAGCTCTGCGGGTTGTCCAGGCTCGTCCACCGGGCCAGCAGCCGGGTGAACGCCTCGGAAGCGATCTCGTGCGCGGTGTCGTCATCGTCCACCAGCCGGCGGACCCAGCCGGCCAGCCTCGGGTAGCAGGCGTTGAACAGATCCTCGGCCGCCTCGCGGTCGTCGGTTCGCAGCCTGGCCACTGGCTTTCCTTGCCTCATCGCCGGGGCGGGGCACGCCAGCCGAGGCCCCGGCAGGGTCGCGACCTCCCCGCCGACCGCGGCGCGGCCCGCGTCACCTGCGCAATATCGCATTCGTTCTACCACAGTTCCGGTCCGTCGCTGAGGCGGCTGGCCCGGGCCCCCGTGGCACGGGCCGCTCTTCGAGAGATAAAGACGACACAGGGTGCCGTCTGGTTGGGCCCGCCGGCGGACCTTCCCCTTGGGCC
>Ga0335078_10001477_pt1 | contig 35487 bp, 40 predicted proteins | sample Lox_Sample_32_FD_206711 | JGI IMG/M metagenome (GOLD analysis project Ga0335078, IMG submission 206711) | Soil microbial communities from Loxahatchee National Wildlife Refuge, Florida, United States - Lox_Sample_3.2 | ecosystem: Environmental > Terrestrial > Soil > Wetlands | place: USA...
TGGTCAGAGTCCTGCAGCGCATCCTCGCCCTCACCACAGCGATCTGGCACAACGACCACACCGGCCAGCCCATCAAACGCTCACTCGTCGCGTATGACCACTGAACCCTTCGCATAGGTCATCTAGGCGGCCGGCCGTCAGCACGGCCGTTACGATGAGCCGGTGCCCCGCGCCATCGACTTCCACGTGCACCTGCCCACCCCGGACTGGCTGGACGCCAGCATGGCCGGCTACGTCGAGATCGCCGAGGCGTACTTCCGCTCGCCGGTACAGCGCCAGTCCCTGGCCGAGCTGGCCGACCGGTACCGCTCGCTGGACGCCAAGGCGGTGCTGCTGGCCTGGGACGCCGAGACGGCGACCGGCCGCCCACGGGTACCGAACGAGACCGTGGCCGCCGCCTGCCAGCGGTACCCCGACGCGTTCACCGGGCTGGGGTCGGTCGACCCGCACAAGGGCGAGGCGGCCGTCGCCGAGGTGGCCCGCATCGCGGGACTCGGGCTCCGTGGGGTGAAGTTCCATCCCTCGCTGCAGGCATTCGCCCCGGACGACCCGGCGTACTGGCCCATCTTCGCCGCCTGCGAGCAGCATGGCCTGCTGGCCCTGTTTCACACCGGGACCAGCGGCATCGGCGCCCGCCAGCCGGGCGGGCAGGGCATCCGGCTTGACTACGCGCACCCGCTCAAGCTGGACCCGGTCGCCGCGGCCCATCCCCGGCTCACCATCGTCGCCGCCCACTTCGGCTGGCCCTGGCACGTGGACCTGATCGCGATGGCGCTGCATAAGAGCAACGTGTATATCGACATCTCCGGCTGGTCACCGCGCCGGATCCCGGCCGAGGTGATCCGGGAGCTGCGCGGCCGGCTGACCGAGCAGTTCGTGTGGGGCAGCGACTACCCGTTCCTCACCCCGGAGCGGTGCCTGGGCGAGCTGGACGGCCTGGACCTGCCGGACGACGTGCGGCCCGCCGTGCTGCACGACAACGCGACCCGCATCCTCGGGCTCAGCTGACCCGGCCAGCCGGACGGTACACCTGAATCGCTCAGCCATAAGGGAGCCGCAGCCGTGTCTCACCCGTTCGACCAGGCGTTCTGGGACGAGCGCTACAGCTCACAGGGCCGGCTGTGGAGCGGCAACCCCAACGCCCACCTGGTCGCGGAGGCAGCCGAGCTGTCTCCCGGCGTGGCCCTGGACGTGGGCTGCGGGGAAGGGGCGGACGCGATCTGGCTGGCCAGCCGGGGCTGGCAGGTCACCGGGGTGGACGTGTCCACGGTGGCGCTGCAGCGCGCGGCGGGCCACGCCGCGCAGGCTGGTGACGGGATCGCCAGGCGTATCGACTGGGTGCACGCCGACCTGCTGCACTGGGATCCCGGTGCCGCCCGCTACGACCTGGTGACGGCCCAGTACCTGCATCTGCCGGACCCGCCGCGCGGGGACGTGTTCCGCCGGCTGGCCGTCTCGGTCGCCCCCGGCGGCACGCTGCTCATCGTCGGCCATCATCCCTCGGACCTGCAGACCACGGTGCCCCGGCCGCCCACGCCCGAGCGCTTTTTCACCGGCGATGACATCGTCGCGCTGCTCGACCCGCCGGCCTGGCAGGTAGTCACCGACACGGCCGCGCCACGCGAGGCCACCGACCCGGACGGGCACGCGGTGACCGTCCATGACACCGTCCTGCGCGCCCGCCGCCGCTAACGGTTGACCAGCCAGCGACCTGGCGCTCCTGTGGGCGAGCCGCTCGCGCGGCTCAAGGCTGGCTGCTCGCCGACGGCGAATCGGCACCGATGGTGATGCCCGCGGGGCCGATGGTGAACTCACGCATGGCCGGGTCATGCCCGCTGGCCCGGCTCTTGATGACCGACAGCGCCCGCTTCACCTGGCCCTGATCCTGGTAGTAGCTGAGCGTGAGCACGTTGTCGGACAGGTGCGACACGACGAACTCCGACAGCCGCTGCGTACCGAATAGCTCGGGGACCTCGCACGCCATCAGCAGGCTGACGCCCTGGCGGGACAGCCGTTGCGTGAGGGAGTACATGAACTCGCGGAACCGGGTCTTGTCTGGTGCTGCCATCTCGAGGTCGGCCAGGCTGTCCACCAGTACTCTGCGGGCTCCGGTGCGCTCCAGGGTATGCAGCAGGTCATACACCCACTCGTCGATGTAGATATCCACGGGTGAGCGGTACATGATCTCGACGGCCGGGTCCTCGGCTGGCCAGCCGAATCCGGTGAGCATCCGGCGCAGCTGGCTCGGGTTCTCCTGCAGGCTCGCGATCACGCCGGGTTCGCCGTGCTCGGTGCCACTGCGGATGAAGTGCAGGCCCATGACCGTCTTCCCGGCGCCGGTGGGACCGGCGATCATGGTAGCGCTGCCGGGCCACAGCCCCCCGCGCAGCATCTCATCCAGCGCGTGGACGCCGGAGCTGATCCGCTCCGGGCCGAGCGCGTACGCTGCCTGCCGTGGCACGTCGGCGAGCCGGGGGAACAGCTGCAGGCCGTGCGGGCTGAGCCGGTAGGCGTGCTGCCCGGACCGGAAGCCGCTGCCCCGCAGCTTTTTAACCTCGAGGAAGCGCATGTCACGCTGGCCTGCCCGGACGGTCGACAGTTCGACGATCGCGTCCGCCACGGCGAACTCCGGCAGCAGCGCGGCATCGGCGGGCTCATATTCACCGATCCACAGTGACGCGGCGGGGAATGCGGTCAGCCGCCCGGCGAGCTGATGCAGGAACCGCCGGAAATCTGCGGTGTCAACGGCGAATGCCTGCAGCGCCTTGAAGCTGTCGATGATGACCAGGCCCGGGCGGCGCTGCCGGAGCGTGGTCGTGACCTGCTCGGCGATCCCGGCCAGTCCTTCGGTGCCGACCGTCTGGCCCAGGTCTTGATAGAACACTGACTTACCGACGGCGGAGACATCGAAGAAGTCCAGGGTCTGCCCAAAACGGACGATCTTCTCCAGCGGCTCGGAGACGGTGGAGAAGTAGACGACCGGGCGTTCCGGGTCGGCGTTATGGAAGGCGTACTGCTGGGCGATGATCGTCTTCCCGGCGCCCGGCAGGCCCATGATCAGGCTGATGCCCTGGCCGGGCAGACCGCCGCCGAGAACCCCGTCCAGCGCGGCGTGCCCGCTGGTCAGGCGGCTGTCAGTCATGCGCCGACTCCTTACCCGGCCAGCAGGGCGCTGGATCGCAGCAGATCCCGGACGGTGGACACCAGCTGCAACGGATCGAGGGGCTTGAGCAGGAACGCGTCAGCCCCCGCGTCAATCGCGGCATCCTGGGCTTCGATCGCCGACACAGCGATCACCGCCACGCCCGGGCGTTCCCGGAAGCGGCGGCACATGCCCAGCCCCGCCCCGCCGGAGATGAGCACTTCCACGATCACCACGGCCGGTGAAACGGCGGCGAACGCCTCCATGGCCGCCGCCTCACCCAGCGCGACCGCAACCTCGAACCCCTCGGTCTTGAGGAAGTACTCCTGAAATTCCGCGGCATAGGGGTCGGACTCGGCGAGCAGAATCAGCAGCCGGGTGCCAGGCTGCGGGTCCAGCGCGGTCAGCGGCATCCCGCCCTCGATGCGCTCGGCCAGCAGGCGGTGCGCATCAGCTGCGCTGGCCCCCTCGCCCATCTGCGTCCGGATGAACCTCAGCTGCTCCACCTGCTGGCGGCTGAACAGCCGGTGACCGCTGCTGTTCCGGGCCGGGATGACCTGCTTATAACGGTCTTCCCAGGTACGCAGCGTGGCGACCGGAACGTCCAGCATCCGCGCCGCCGCACTGATGCTGTACACGGGACGTCCTTGCTCCACCCAGCTATCATAGCCAGAAGCTACTCAGTTACGGGGCAGACACGGGGCGGATACCGTCTGGCGCGCCGATCTAGCGGGATTTTGCCGGATTCTGCTATACAAGAGTTACTCAGATCTTCAGCAATGGGCGGGCACAGCATGGCCGGAAACGAGCCTGGGCAAAGAACTGGTGAGGAGCTGAAGAGCCAGCCGTATCCCGCGCCGTCGTATGCCGGCCATGGAGGCCCCGAAAGCGCGCCTGATCAGGAGCTCGAGCTGTTCGGCAACGAGAATTTCTCCATTGCCCGCCGCGGCGAACCGCTGCAGCTCGTCCTGGCTGGCGAGATCGACTTCCCCGGTATTCCCCAGCTGACCGCCGCACTTCGCGATGCCACCGACGGTTCTGCCGTCATCCACGTCGATCTGGCCGACGTCTCGTTCTGCGATCTGGCCGCCTTGCGAACGATCATCGGCCTTGGCCGGCCATTCGAGGACCAGGAGCCACGGCGTGTCGCCCAGTCGGTGATCCTGCACAACGTCCCCAGGCACATCGAAAATGTCATGCGCATCGTCGGCTGGGACACCACCCCGGGTCTGACCATAGACTCCGGCGCCCGCACCCCGTAGCGATCAATCACGGCCGTCCACAGGTGCCGATGCCCCGCTGGGCAACCGATACCCGGTTCGTGCGTACTAGTGACGTGGACCATGAACCGTCCAGCGCGCCCAGCACGCGCTCAGCCACGGCCGGCCGGGGCGGCCACGCCAGGCCGGGCCCGCCAGCCACCACCGCCGACGGCGCGTGGCGCGATGTCGCGCTGATCTTCCGGCAGCACCATGCGGACCTGGTCCGGCTGGCGCTGCTCCTGGTTGGCGACCGCGCCTGCGCGGAGGACGTGGTGGCGGACGTATTCGCCCGGCTCTGCGCCCAGCCCCGGGATCTGGAGCCGGGCCGGGCCCTGGCCTACGTCCGGACGGCGGTCGTTAACGGCTGCCGTAGCGTGCTGCGGCGGCGCACGCTCACCCACCGGATCCTGACCACCCGCGGCGCGCCGTGGCGCGACACACAGGAATCCGCCGAAGACACCGCGATCCTCGCCGAGGACCGGCGGCGGGTGCTGGCCGCGCTGGCCACACTGCCGGCCCGCCGCCGGGAGGTGCTGGTGCTCCGGTTCTACCTGAACCTGCCCGTGGCCGACGTCGCGGCCACCCTCGGCATCAGTCAGGGATCGGTGAAGTCGGCCGCCGCACGTGGGCTTGACACGCTGGCCCGCCGGCTCGGGGAGGAACGATGACCAGCATCCAGGACCGGCTGACCGACGCGATGAACGCCGCCGCGGATACCGTCCGCGAAGCGGAACTGCGCCCGCTGACCGGGCGGTCCCGCCGGTGGCGCCAGACGGCCTGGGCCGCACCGGTCACGGCGGCCGCGGCCGTGATCCTCGTGATCGGCCTGGTGGTGTCGCTGTCGAGTGGGCTGTTCGGGACGCACCGGCCCGGCGGCTCCGCGCACCTCCCCGCTCCCCCGCACCGGTTCTACCTCGCTACTGGCATCGGCAGCTGGCAGACCACGGTGCGCTCGACAGCTACCGGCAAGGCCGTCGCCGTGGTCCCGGTGCCGTCACCCGGGACCACCGGCAGCCTGTCGCCGGCCCTGGCCACCGCGGGGAACGGGACCTTCTACATCGCCGCGTTCCAGCACGGCCTGCCCGGCGAGCAGATCTACCGGTTCCGGCTCACCGCCGCCGGGCACGTCACCGGGTTCGCCCGGGTACCCGGCGGATCGCTGCGCTCCGGGTGGGCAGCTGACGCTCTGGCCGCCTCACCTGATGGCTCGATGCTCGCGGTCGGGGCCTATGACCAGCGATATCACCGCCACAACGGGCTGCTGTCCGGAGCCTCGCGGTCCGACCAGCTCATCGTGATCAACACCAGCACCGGTGCGCAGAGGATATGGCGGGGCGGGTCACCGGCCGGCGGCTATCGTTACTTCCGCGTCGGCAGCCTGTCATGGACCGGCGACAGCCGTGAGCTGGCCGTGCTCGGCGAGTGGTGCCGGACCGCCGGTGACCCCGGTGGCGAGCTGTGCCCGGCCGGCCAGCGCCAGGCGCAGCTGCGGGCCATCCAGCCGGCCAGCCACCACGGCGGCAGCGTGCTCGCCGGCCGGCTGCTGCTCCGGCCGTCACCCCGCGTCCCGTTTCTCGCCCAGGCGCTGATCAGCCCAGACGGCTCGACGATCACCGCCATGGTGCTCCGCGGCCGGGCCATCGGCAATCCGCAGATCAGCGGGATCTTCCCAGCGAATCTATCCGTGGAACAGATCTCGGTGGCGACCGGACGCCGGCTCAACGTGCTCTACCAGCGCCGTCTCGGCGACACCAGCGAAGTGAGCGGTGCAATGGCCGATCCGCTCGAAATGAGCGCCGATGCCAGCGGGCACCATCTGATCCTCAACGGCGGGATCTGCGACCTGCACTGCACCAACGCGTTCAACGGCTGGCTGCATGCTGGCCGGCTGGTCCCGCTGCCGCCGTCCGGGTTCGCTCACCGCGAGACGGCCGAAATCTGGTGACCGCGCCCCGGCGTTACCGGCTGCGCGACATGGCGGCGCGGATGAGCGCGGCGGTGGCCGGCGATCGTGACCGCTGCGGCCAGGCGATGACCAGGGCCGCGGGCCGGGCGGCCGGCGCCGGGCGGTAGGCGACACCGGGGCGCGGGCTGCGGTCGGTGGATATCGTCTCGGCATCGAGACCGGTGTGGTCGAACGGCTCATACAGCAGGGCGGCGTCGGCATGCCCCTCGCGCAGCAGCCTGGCGTGCTCCCCCCCGGCCGCACAGCCGGATCGCCACCGGTTCGGCCGCTGGATCGGCGGCATACCGGGACAGGATGGGATCGAGCAGCTCCGCCCCGGTATCGGCGTCGACCGCCAGGACCAGCTTCGGCTCGGTACTGGCGGCTCGTTGTGCCCGCCGGCCCGACGCGTCCAGCGCGTCCAGCGCCATCCGGGCCTGGTCCAGCAGCACGGTCCCGGCCTGGGTCAGCGCCACATGATGGGTGCTCCGCTCCAGCAGGGTGATGCCCAGTTCGCTTTCGAGCTTGCGGATCGCCCGTGACAATGGCGGCGAGGCAATGCCCAGCCGCTCGGCCGCCCGGGCGAAGTTGAGTTCCTCGGCGACAGCGACGAAATAGCGCAGTGGCCGCGATTCCACGATCAGCATCACCCCTTCGGTAGTACCTCCAGGGTAACAACTCGAAGCAGGCTGATCGGTCAGCTCCCGGCCGGGCCGGTCAGCTCCGTTCGGTCCAGCGGGTCAGGCACCGGGCATTTCCGGGAAGATGGCAACGAGTTCTGCGTTTTGGGCCCGCTAGGTTGTCAGACGTGACTCGTGCCGTGGTAGTGACCGGGGGCGCCGGGGGCATCGGCCGGGCCATCGCCGAAAGCCTGCTGGCCGGCGGTGACGCCGTCGTGGTGATCGATCGCGACCAGGCCGCACTCGGCTGGACGTCGGCCCACCCGGCCGGGCACCGCGTCATGGCCCTGGCCGGTGATGCGGCCGACGAGGCGGTCACCGAGCGGGCGGCCGACCTGGCCCAGGCCGCGGGACCGCTCGCCGGATGGGTGAACAACGCCGCGGTCTTCCGCGATGTGTGGCTAGGCGCCGTCCCGGCACGGGACGTAGTGGAGCTGATCACTGCCAATCTCAGCCTGGCCGTGGCCGGGTGCACCACGGCGGTCCGCCGGTTCCTCGCCGGGGAGACCGGCGGCGCAATCGTCAACGTCTCCTCCCACCAGGCACAGCGGGCGGTCCGTGGCGCACTGCCGTACGCGACGGCCAAGGCCTCGATCGAGGGCCTCACCCGGGCGTTGGCAGTGGACTACGGGCCGCGGGGGATCCGGGTGAACGCGGTCGCGCTCGGCTCCATCGCCACCGAGCGCTACCGTGCGTTCCTCCGCGACCAGGAACCCACGGCGGCGGCCCGGGTGGAAGATCAGATGCGCGCGCTGCACCCGCTGGGCCGGGTCGGCCGCCCCAGTGAGGTAGCGGACACCGTTGCCTACCTGCTCTCCGCGGCCGCCAGCTTCATCAGCGGCGCCATCATCCCGGTCGACGGCGGCCGGTCCGCCCTCGGCCTCGACCCCGAGCAGGCGTTATCCGGCGGAACCGCCGGTGGCCAGCCGCATGAGATCGGTGTCCAGCTCGATGGCGACCTCGGCCCCGCCCGCGCTGCCGTATTCGTGCTGGTAGCTGCGCCATGACTCGTCTTTGAGGCGGCTGGCGAAGCCACTCTCCATCAGCAGCACCAGCTCGACCACGGCCCGGTCGATGCGCTTGTTCAGCGCCGGGTCACTCCAGTCCTCCGGCGCGGCGAACAGCGCGGTCGGCGCGATCATCGTGCGCAGGTAGGCGAACATCGGGCGCATCTGGTCGTCCGCGACCAGGGCATGCCGGGCCGTCCCGGCCGTCGCGGCCAGCACCACCGGCTTGCCGATGAGCAGGTCGTTGTCCAGGACGTCGAAGAACGACGTGAACAGCCCGCTGGGGCCGGCCTTGTACACCGGCGTGGCGGCGATGATGCCGTCGGCATCGCCGAGTGTGGTGATCACCTTCTGCAGCTTCGGCGTGACCAGCTGGGAGACCAGCGCGCTGGATATATCGGTGGAGATCTCGCGCAGGTCGACGGCGCTGACCGTCACCGTGTGCCCACGGGTGGCGGCCAGCTCGCTGACGCGCTGCGCGGTCCGGTCGGCCAGCAGCCGGGTCGAGGACGGGTCGCTGGTACCGGCGCTGATCACCACCAGCCGGAATGACTGCTGCTCCTGGGAGGTGCTCATGGCCGGATGTCCTCACTCACGTCGAGGGTGGCCGCGCTCGCCGCGGCCGGCTGGTGAGCCAGTTTCTGGCAGATCGTCTCCAGCTCACGCAGCTCGCTGGGGTCCAGCGCGGCGGACAGGGCGTCGGCCACGCTGCGCGCGTGCCGCCGCCCGGCCCCGCGCTGCACGGCCCGGCCCGCCTCGGTGAGCGCCAGCCGCACCCCGCGCCCGTCGGCGGGGTCGGACTGCCGCTGCAGCAGGCCCCGGCCGGCCAGCCGGTCCACCATGCGCGACAGGGCCGGCTGGCTGAGCAGGACATGCCGGTTGAGCTCGCTGATCCGCACCGGGCCAGGGCACTTGGACAGCGTGTACAGAACGTCGTACTCGCGCATGGAGATATCGCCCCAGATCTCCTCGGCCGCGAACCGCTTCATCAGCACCGCGTGCGCGGACAGCAGCGCTTCCCAGGCATCATTGGCCAGGCTTCTCTCGGCGAGCATCACAGCTCCGGGTACTCCGCCTCGAACTCCGCCGCGGTGTCCTGGTAAGGAGATGCGCCGGTGACGTTGTCGCCGCGGTTCGCGTTCGGCCGCGGCTGGCGCGCCGGCTGGTCGCCGTACTTGGCCTTGACCAGGCTGGCGTGGGTAGGCGCCGCCGGGGTCTCCGGGTCCTGGCGGGCGGCGATTTCCTTGCGCAGCACCGGCACGACTTCCTCTCCGAGCAGGTCAAGCTGGTCGAACACGGTCTTGAGCGGCAGGCCGGCGTGGTCCATCAGGAACAGCTGACGCTGGTAGTCGCCGAAATGCTCGCGGAAGGTCAGGGTCTTGTCGATGACCTCCTGCGGGCTGCCCACGGACAGCGGCGTCATGCTCATGAAGTCCTCCATCGACGGCCCGTGCCCATAGACCGGCGCCTCGTTGAAGTACGGGAGGAACTCACGCCGGGCGTCCTGGGAGTTCCGGGCGATGTACGCCTGGCCCCCCAGGCCGACGATGGCCTGCTTCTCGGTGCCGTGACCGTAATGGGCGTAGCGGTACCGGTAGAACCGGATCAGCCGCTGGTAGTGCTCCTTGGGCCAGAAGATGTTGTTGGCGAAGAAGCCGTCCCCGTAGTACGCAGCCTGCTCGGCGATCTCGGGCGTGCGGATCGAGCCGTGCCATACGAATGGCGGCACGTCGTCCAGCGGCCGTGGGATCGAGGTGAAGCCCTGCACCGGGGTGCGGTACTTCCCCTGCCAGTCCACGACGTCCTCGCGCCACAGCCGGTGCAGCAGGTTGTAGTTCTCCAGCGCCAGCGGCAGGCCCTCGCGGATGTCCTGGCCGAACCACGGATAGACCGGGGCCGTGTTGCCGCGGCCGAGCATCAGGTCCATCCGCCCTTTCGACAGGTGCTGCAGCATCGCGTACTCCTCCGCGATGCGCACCGGGTCGTTCGTCGTGATCAGCGTGGTCGACGTGGTCACGATCAGCCGCTTGGTGGTCGCCGCGATGTACGCCAGCAACGTGGTCGGCGAGGACGAGAAGAACGGCGGGTTGTGATGCTCGCCGATCGCGAACACATCCAGCCCGACTTCCTCGGTCTTCTGCGCGATCGCCGCGATCGCGTCGATCCGCTCCGCCTCGCTCGGCGTCTCCCCCGACACGGGATCCCGGGTGATGTCGCTGACCGAGAAGATCCCGAACTGCATGGCCTGCCTCCTACGCTCCCCGCGGTATCAGCGGTGCAGCGCTCGCGCTCCGGTAGATATATGCGTTTGCATACAACAGCGCAGCGGCGAGGGTATTCCGCGGTACCGGTGAGCCGGGGCACCCCGGGAGGCGTCAGGCGGGCCGGCCCGGCCCGGGGGCGAGCGCACTGGCCAGGTCGGCGCGCATCTCGAACATCCGCTCCGCACCGATGAGCGAGAACACCTGGCGGACCGCGGGCGCCGCGATGACGAGCCGGAGCTCAACACCGATGGCGGCGGCCTTCCGGTGGGCCAGCACGACGGCCCGGACCCCGCCCGAGTCGCAGAACGTGGTCTGCGACATGTCCACCACGAGCACGGCGGGATGCTGGTCAAGCGTGGCCATCAGGCCGTCACCGACCTCGGTGTTGTTGGCCATGTCGATCTCTTCAGGCATCGAGACCACGGCTAGTGGCCCGCGCCAGTCGACCGGCAAATGACCTGTACTCACGAACTATCACCCGCCTGGGCAAGATGGGAAGCCGACACGGCCCGAGCCGGCGGGCCAGGCACTCGACACCGGCGAGTGGCGGCAACCGATTATCCTCTCCGCGCAGATCAAGGCGCAAGCGTCGGCCCCGCGATCCGGCGGGCCGACGCGTACAATTTCGCCGGTCAACGAGGTGGCCACGATCCGCCTCCACCAGCGGCTCTGATGGCAGGCGCCGCCAGGTCAGGCGCCGGTCTGCGCGGAAGGCCCCTCTGGCTCCCCGGCCGGGGCCGGGTGCAGCGCGCTGGCCAGGTCGGGAAGTATCGGCACGAGCTGCCCGGCGCCGATGATGGTGAACACCCGCATCACCCCGGGTGAGCCGACAACCAGCCGCAGTTCGCACCCAGCGCCAGCAGCCTGGCGATGGGTGAGCATGATGGCCCGCACCCCGGCCGAGTCGCAGAACGTGGTCTGGGTCATGTCCACGACGAGCGCCTCCGGGCGCTCAGCCAGGGTCGCGAGCAGGTCCTCCTGAATGGCCGCCCCGTTGGCCATGTCGACCTCTTCGGGCATGGTGACCACGGCCAGCTGCCCTTGCCAGGTCACCGGCAGGTGCCCTGCTGTCATGGCGTATCACCCGCCTGAGCGAGAAAAGAGGATCCGATCCAGCCTGCACCAACGTCCCGGGCTCACCGCAGCGACGAGTGGCATCGGCGATTATCTTATCGTGGCCGATCACCATGCAAGTTGCGGGCGAAACACCAGCCTAGGGGTTGACGCCAGACGGGTGGGCCGCTGCCGCCAGCAACCGCTTCCCCGGGCGTACAATGCCCTGCGGGTGGCCGGCTGACCTGGCCGTCGGCACACCCAGACCGCCGGCCCCGAACATGCTGAAGGATGCTGGATGAGCGCGCAGCCCGAGGAGCCTGGCGGGTTCAGTCACGTTGCTTTCCTTTACTCGGACACATCTGAGTTCCTCGCTGGGATCAAAGCGTTTCTCGGCCCCGCGGCGCTGGCCGGCGACCCGGTCCTCGCCTTGCTGCGCGCTCCGGAGATCGACGCGGTCAGGGCCGGGATGGGGCCTGACGCCGACTACATCAGCTTCGGCGATATCACCGATGTCGGCGGCAACCCGGCCCGCATCATCGGGGTGTGGCGGCGGTTCGCTGTTGCTCATCCTGGACGGCGGCTCTGGGGAATCGGCGAGGTGGTGTTCGCCGGGCGCTCGCCAGCCGAGATCGCCGAGTGCGAGCTGTACGAGGCATTGCTGGGTGCCGCGTTCGACACCAGCACACGACTGCACCTGCTGTGCCCGTACAACGTCGCGGAGCTGACCCGTGACGTGATCGAGGGGGCGGAGCGCACCCACCCGTTCCTCATCCGGGCCGGCGAGCAGGTGGCCTCCGGCCGGTTCCGGCCGATCAACATCGCCGAACCCTTCACGCGTCCGCTGCCGGCCAGGCCAGCCGACGCAGCCTGGCTCCCCTTCGAGCGCGGCGGCCTCGGCCGGCTGCGGGAATTCGTGACCACGCAGGCACTCCGCGCTGGGCTGAGCCAGCAGTCGGTCACCTCGCTGGTGGCCGCCATCAACGAGGTCGCCACGAACAGCCTTCAGCATGGTGGCGGGCGCGGTGAGCTGCGTATCTGGACCAACGACGGTTCGCTGCTGTGCGAGGTGTCGGATCAGGGGCATATCACCGCGCCGCTGGCCGGGCGGCTGCCGCCCGCGCCGGACGGCGGGGCGGGCCTGTGGCTGGTCAATCAGCTCGCCGATCTGGTGCAGATCCATTCCACCCCCGAAGGCACCGAGGTCCGGGTCCATCAGAAGCTGTAAGCGCGGCCTTTACCCCGGTGGCCTGCGGCTCCCGGCAGCGGGGCGTCCGCGCAGCCGAGGTGTTTGGTCAGACCGGCCTGGATGCCGGGCTCGGCTGAGTGAAGCGCCCTCCCGTAGGCTGGGCCAGCATGATCTCCGAGTTGTTCGACCCGGCTGCCTGGCGTCCCGTTCCGGGCTTCGACTTCACCGATATCACCTATCACCGGGCGGTCGGGCAGGGCACCGTCCGGATTGCGTTTGACCGCCCCGAGGTGCGTAACGCGTTCCGCCCGCACACCGTCGATGAGCTGTGCACCGCCCTTGATCACGCCCGGCAGTGGGCGGACGTCGGATGCGTGCTGCTCACCGGCAACGGCCCGTCGCCCAGGGATGGGGGCTGGGCGTTCTGCTCAGGTGGCGACCAGCGGATCCGGGGAGCAGACGGCTACCAGTACGACGCCGCCGCGGGCGGCGCACCAATGGTGGGCCGACTGCACATCCTGGAGGCACAGCGGCTCATCCGCTTCATGCCCAAGATTGTGATCTGCGTGGTACCCGGGTGGGCTGCTGGTGGCGGGCACAGCCTGCATGTGGTGTCGGATCTAACTCTGGCCAGCGCTGAGCACGCGCGGTTCAAGCAGACCGACGCCGATGTCGCCAGCTTCGACGGCGGGTTCGGCTCCGCCTACCTAGCCCGGCAGGTCGGGCAGAAATTCGCCCGGGAGATCTTCTTCCTCGGGCGCAGCTACACGGCTGAGGAAGCATGCCGGATGGGAGCGGTCAACGCCGCGGTGCCGCACGCCGATCTGGAGCGGACCGCGCTGCAATGGGCCAGCGAAGTGAACAGCAAGAGCCCGACCGCGCAGCGGATGCTCAAATATGCGTTTAACCTGGTCGACGACGGGCTGGTCGGCCAGCAGCTGTTCGCCGGGGAGGCTACCCGGCTGGCCTACGGCACGGCCGAGGCGCAGGAAGGCCGCGACGCGTTCCTCGGCAAGCGGTCACCCGACTGGACACCTTTCCCCTGGCACTACTGACCGCCCCCAGGCCTCAGGACACGCGGGCCGCCCTCCCAGCGACGCTGGACGGTCCCGGGATGCACGCGTGCAGGTAGCCGAGCGCGTGCGCGAGCAGCCGGGATACGTGCATCTGTGAGATGCCCAGGACCTCGCCGATAGCGGCCTGGCTCATGTCACCGTAAAAGCGCATCAGCAGGATCCGCTGCTCACGCCGGGGCAGCTCGTCCCAGTGCGCGGACACGGCTTCCATGGACAAGGCGCACTCCATCCCCGGGTCTTCCTCGCCCAGCACATCGGCCCCGCTGGGTTCCCGGCCGAGCCACTGGGGCAGCTCACGTGCGGCCTTGCGCAGTTCCAGCAGGCGTTCCTGGACCGGCCGCTCGACGTGCACCTGCCAGCGCTTGTCCCGGAAGTACCGCTTCAGCTGCCGCCGGGTAATCGTGGCGCGGCGCACAGAATCTTCATCTGAACTGGGGATTGACGGGAAAATGCTGGGTAGCAGACTGATGGCGAATCGTTGCCCGCACGGCGCAGCCGACTGCCCGTGCCGGCGAAGGGCGGGTGAGCCATGCCGGACGGCGAGGACGCAGCCGAGCAGACTGAGCGGCTAGCTGACGGCGCAACCAGGACCCGGGCGCAGTCCAGTGCGGTCATGGCGAGGCTCGTGCGGGCCGCGAAGATGTGCGCCGAAACCGAAGATCAGGTCGCCGCGACGCTCGAGCACGTGGCCGAGACCCAGCCGCACCGGGCGGCGGGACTGCGGGCTAAAAGCGCAGCCGCCCGGGCCAACGCGGCCCAGGAACGGCGATGGGTCGAGGGCCATGAACCCGCCGCTGGGCAGCAAGAAGGGGGCGCCTAGCGCCTGCCCGGGCGCCGCCCGCTGCGCTGGGACACCGAGGTTACCGCTGAGTCCGCGTGGCGCAGCAGCCTGGCTGAGCGCGCATCGCGACGCTCAGCCGCGACGGCCAGGCGGTGGACGAGCACCCGGGCCAGCGGCAGCGCCACCGCCAGCAGCAGCCAGACCCGCAGCTTCCTGCTCAGGAAGACCCACATGTTGAGCATCCTTTCTTCGTAGCCGGGCGCCCGCCCAGCGCCGCACGCGCGGTCAGACGGCCCACCAGTCATCGCTGGTGATGCGCGACCCCGGCTTGTGGTAATGCCATGGTCCCCGGCACTGCCCAGCAGCAGTCCCGCCACACATCTGCCGCGGCGGCGCCCTGGCGTTCGCCATCAGGTGAGACCACGCAGCGGGCCGGGTCACGAGCCGGGGCAGCCACAGCGCCACGCCTCCGCCGGCTCCGTCAGCCGTCAGCAGCTGGGGCGCCCGAAAGTGCCGTGGTCAGGGTCGGGTAGATGGAAAAGTTCTCACTCAGGCCGGTCACCGCAAAAATCCGCCGCACCATGGGCGTGGCCACGACCAGGCGGATTTCCCCGCCACGAGCACGCGCCCTGGCCTGGGCGCGGACCAGCACGTCAAGCGTGCAGCAGCCGCAGAACCGGGTGGCGGTCATATCCACGACCATCCGCGCGCTGTCACTGGCCACCGCCAGCATGGCCGCGTCCAGCCGGGCGACATTGTTGATATCCAGCTCGGCGGGCGAGAATATGACGGGCAGCCCGTCCCGCCGCCAGACCGGAAATTCTTGCGCAGGCGACCATATCTCGGTCACGGCTTCCTGCCCCTCAACCCCGTTTTCCATTGATCCGGGATAACTGGGACACCACAGGAAACCAGCGGGCCAGCCCGGCCGGCTGGCTCAACAACCGCCTGGTCATCATAGCGGGCGGGCCGCGAATTTCTTACCCCAAGAGCCAGGATAGGGAAGGCCCACAGCGCATTGCCCGCCATTTTGGTGCACGTCGGTTATCCCGTACGTGCCGCACGAATGGATCGACGGTTCCGCCGTACACCCCGCTAATGGACACCGTGCGGGTCAGGAACCCCCGCCACCCGGACGTCACGCTTAGCGTGATGACGGGTGTGCCCACCCACCAGGCCGGGCTTCCCCCGTGACATGGTGTTCGTGGAAGCACTCACCCGAGTGGACGAAATGCCGGCCCGCGGCGCCTGGTTCTTGTTCCTCGCGCCGTACCTGGTGGACCGCACCGGCGCACCGGGCCGGGCCCTGGCTGTGCCGCCCGGGCCATGGCACCGGGACGAGAAAGGCCGCTATGCACGAGGGCCCATCCCCGGCCGGCCCGGCCGGGGGGAGCGTGGTCGTGACCAACGACGACGGGATCGACAGCCCCGGGCTGCACCACCTGGCCGCGGCGGCCGCTGGGACCGGCCGCAGCGTGCTCGTCGCCGCCCCCGACTACGAGGCATCCGGGTCCAGCGCGGCCATGGCGGCCGTGGAGGTGGGCGACCGGATCGCCCTCGAGCGCCGGGCGCTGCCCGGGCTGGATGGGACTACCGGCTATGCGGTGCGGGCCGCCCCGGCCTTCATCGCGTTCGCGGCCGCGCAGGGCGGGTTCGGCGAGCGCCCGGGCCTGCTGCTGTCCGGGATCAACCGGGGCGCCAACACCGGCCGCGCCGTGCTGCATTCCGGCACGGTCGGCGCCGCGCTGACCGCGGCGCTGCACCACATCCCGGCGGCCGCGTTCTCGCTGGACTGCCTCACGGATAGCGAGCAGCACTGGGAAACGGCCGCGGCTGTTGCCCAGGAGGTCATCGGCGCGCTGGACCGCATCGCCCCGGGGCTGGCGCTCAACGTCAACGTGCCCAACCTGCCGCTGGCGGACCTGCGCGGCATCCGCTACGCCCGGCTGGCCGGCTTCGGCACGGTGCAGATCCAGATCACCGCCCCGCCACAGGAGCACCTGGAGCTGACCATGTCCGCGCCGCCGGAGCCGCTCGAGCCAGGCTCGGACCACGCCGTGCTGGCCGCGGGCTACGCGAGCGTGACCGCGGTGCAGGCCATCTGCGAGGTACCAGCGGCCAGCATTCCCTGGCCAGCCGGACTCGACCGGGAATGACAGTCACCGGCGCGGCGAGGCGAGCGTGGAACATGGGTAATCCGCGGCTCGCCGGGTAACCGGATCGACGTGACCGGCGCGCGGCAAGCGGCGGATCCATCAGCGCCCCACCGGGACCGAAGATCATGGCCTGCCGCCCCTGGCTGGAAGCCGAGCTGGCGACGGTCCGGCCGCGGGTCGCGGTGGACTGAGCACCATCCACCCCTCGTCCATCCTCCGCGCTCCCGGTGACACCGCACGGGCCGGGGCCTTCGCCGGCCTGGTGGCCGACCTGGCCACAGCCCGAGAGGCGCTGGCCGGTTGAATGGTATCGGCGTCACCGGCACGGTGCTGTTCGGGAGCGGCTGCGGGGAGAACGGGCCCGGGGGGAGGCGGCTCAGCCGGCCGCGGATCGGCTAGGGTCGTGCCCAGTCTGGTGCACACCGCGCAGTGGGCGACCGTGGCCGATCTGGCTTTCCTGCTGGCCGCGCTGGCCTGCGCGCCGGGGCTGCCCGGTCGCTGACCGCCGAGCGGGCCGCCGAGAAGGCCTGACCTGGAGGTGAATCAGCATGAACCTGGACTTCCTGCGACCGCTGTACGAGCAGGCCGGGGGCCACGTCTCGGTGTACCTGGATACATCCCGCGGCCACGAGGAAGGCGTCCAGCAGGTCGAGCTGCGCTGGCGGGACGCGCGGGCCCGGCTGGCCAGCCGGGGGGTGGGCGAACTGACGCTGGACGCGGTGGCCGCCGCGATCACCCCGGCTGGGCTGGCCGCCCCGGGCCGCGCCGTGTTCGCCCGGGACGGCCGCGTGCTGCTGACCGAGGCCCTGCCCGCCGCCCCGCGCCGCGAGATCACCCGGCTGGCGGTGCTTCCGCACGTGATGCCGCTGCTCGCGCAGCGCTCGCCGCACGTCGCGCACCTGCGGGTGACCGCCCGGCACGACGGCGGCGAGGTGCTCGCGGTACGCGCGTCCGGTACCGCATACGACGAGGAGGTGGCCGGGACCGGCTGGCCGGTGCACAAGACCGGGCTGGGCGGCTGGGCGCAAAAGCGGTATGAGAACAGCACCGAGGAAGCCTGGGAGCTGAACGCCAAGGAACTCGCCGCGCAGGTGACGGCCATGGCAGGCCAGGTCGGCGCCGAGCTCATCCTGCTCGCGGGCGACCCGCAGGCGCGGACCCTGCTGCTGCGCCAGCTCAGCCATGACCTCGCCGCCGCCACCGTCACGATCGACGAGGAGATCACCGCGGACAGCCCGGCGGCCGCCCAGGCCGCCGCCCGGGCGGTGGCCGGGCATGTGGCCCAGCGCAGCCGCGAGCGGTTCGGGCACTGGCGCACCCAGCAGGCTCATCAGCGCGGCGTGGCTGGCCTGGCCGCCACGGTCGCCGCGCTCCGCGACGGCGCCGTGGCTGAGCTGCTGATCGCCGATCACCCGGAATCGACCGCCACCGCGTGGGTCGGGCCCGGCGGGACCGAGCTGGCCGTCTCCGCCGACGAGCTGGCCGCCCGGGGTGTCCAGGACCCGGTCACCGACCGGGCCGACGCGGCGATCGTGCGCGCGCTGGCCACGACCAGCGCCCAGCTGTACTTCCTGCCTGACCAGGGTCCGGGTGAGCCGGGACGCCGCGACCTGCGCCGGGCGCGGGGCGCCGGCCGGGCGGCGCCGGACGAGGGTGCCATCCAGCCGCCGGAAGACGGCATCTGCGCGCTGCTGCGCTATCCGGCCGACGCGGTCGGCTGACCTGCCCGGCAGCTGATATCCGCAGACCGCGGCCCGGCTACGTTTAGTCTGCTTGTGAGGGGCATACTTGGCCGGGAACGAGGAGTACGCGCGGTCTCTGGACTGGTGGGGACGACGCGTGATAGTGGGGCTCGATCATTGTGACTGAAACAGCAGCCGAAGGCACGCTCAGCGAGCGGGTCGCCGTCGTCCGTAGCGAGCTGATCGCCAACGCGGAGCGCCTGTCCCAAGCGCGCGGCCAGCTGCGGGAGACCCGGCAGTCCATCGCCCAGGGGCGCAGCCGGCGTCAGCAGCTGCACGACCTGGTCATCGCCCGGCTGCTTGCCCAGCTGGAAAGCATGCCCACGATCGAACAGGCCAAGGGCATCCTGATCGCGCAGACCGGTTGCGACCCAGATGCCGCGTTCGGCATGCTGCGCGAGGCTTCGCAGCGGAGCAACGTCCGGGTCAGCGAGCTGGCCGCGATGATCGTGCAGCGAACCGCGACCGGCCGCCGGCCCCCGGGCCCGGTGGCGGCGGACTCGCGTGAGGCGCCGGACTCACCCGGGGCGGCTCCCCGCGCTTCGCGCCCGGCCCGGACGCTGCGTACCGCGGGCCGCCGGGCGCCCAACTCGGCGGGCCGTACTAGCTGACTCTGTCCGGCTTGGCCTGGTCCCGCTTGGCCTGGTCCGGAGACGGAGCCGGATCGTACGGCACCACGTCCATAGCCAGGATGACGCCGTGGGTCGTCCCGGAACTCACCAGCTGGCTGAGGCTGACCGTGCACTCGATCTGCCGTCCCCGGCGGTTCACCGCCGGGTAGCTGACCTGCTCGTGCTCGGTCCGGCCGGCCAGGCAGCTGCGGATCGCGGTGCGCAGCCGTTCCACCGGGAACCCGATGTCCAGGTTGAGGAAATGCTGGTTGATGACCTCGTCGCTGCGCAGCCCCCACAGGTCCTCGGCCTGCCGGTTCCACGCCCGCACCTCCATCTCGGTGCCCAGCACCACTACGGCTGACTGCAGGCTGCCCAGAATCGACTCGAGGAACTGGTTGAGCTCGGTGACTTCCGCGCTGCGGTCCCGCAGCTCGTTGTTGATGGTCTCCAGTTCCTCGTTCGTGGACTGGAGTTCCTCGTTCATGGTCTCCAGTTCCTCGTTGGTCGAGTGCAGCTCCTCGTTGGTCGTCTCGAGTTCCTCGTTGGTGGACTGGAATTCCTCGTTGGTGGTCTCCAGCTCTTCGACCGTGGACTGCAGTTCCTCGTAGGCGGTTTCCAGCTCGCGACGGGAGTTCTCCAGCTCCGCCCGCAGACGCTGGTAACGGCTGGCATCCAGGAACGAGATCACCAGGCTGGCCGCCCCGTCCAGCGGGGATACCACGACGTCCAGCGCCGTGACGTTCTCCTGGCCGTGCCACGGCACGTCGTAGATGACGACCGGGCGCCGCTCGCGCTGTGCCCGCTCGATCGGCGTGCGCAGATCGGCCGGCCGGTGGTACAGCTGGGCCTCACGCAGGTGCCGGCCCAGTTCCGCGGACCCGATCGAGAACATCCGGCGGGCGGCCCGGTTGGCCAGCACGATGCTGCCGCTGGCGTCGATCACCACCTGGGCGACCACGTTCTGCTCGAACAGCGCTTCCATGGGCCGGCCGCCGTCGGCGCGCCCGGCGCCACCGGCCCGGGGGGTCGCGACGGGGGCCATGGCCGTGACATCCCCGCCGGTCCCCTCTTTGCGCAGGATGTGCTGGCGGAGGTCGACGACGTCGAACATCTGGGTCCTGGTCACCAGCGCTTCCGACTTGCCGAGGAACAGGTACCCGCCGGGGCTGAGCGCGAACTGGAAGCTCGCCAGGATCTTGGTCTGCACCTCGGCGGTGAAGTACATCAAGGTGTTCCGGCAGGTCAGCAGGTCGATGCGGGATATCGGCGGATCCTGGACCAGGTCGTGCCGGCCAAAGATCAGCGCCCGGCGCAGGTCGCCGCGGAAGACGCCGTACTCGCCGTCGCGCTCGAAGAAGCGGCTGGTCCGGTCCTCACCGAAGGCGTCGACCAGCTTCTTGTAGGGATAGCGCCCATGCCGCGCGTCGGCCAGCGCGTCGTTGTCCGCGTCGGTCGCGTAGATCTTCACCGACCGGCGGAACCGGTCTTCCCCGAACGCCTCGGCCAGCAGCACCGCCAGCGAGTACGCCTCCTCGCCCGAGGCGGTGCCGGCCGACCAGACCCGTACCGGGTCACCCGGGCCCTTGGCGTCGACGATGTTCGGGATCACCTTCTCCGCCAGCACCTCCCACGCTTCCGGGTCGCGCAGCAGGCCGGTGACGTTGATCAGGATGGTGTTGAATAGCTCGGCGAACTCCCCCGGGTTGGCCTCCAGAATCTCCATATAGCGCTGGTAGTCGTCGATGTCGATGGCCTGCATGCGCTTGAAGATCCGGCGGCTCAGGCTGGCCCGCTTGTACCCGCGGAAGTCGAAGCTGCGCCGCTCGTGCACATACTCGAGCAACGCCTCCAGCTCGCCGTCTTCAGGCGGGGTCGCCATCTGCCGCTCCAGCGTGGTAAGTGGTCGTGCCACTGCTGTTCTTGATCAGGTCGCTGATGACCTCCCGCAGCAGCTTAATCTGGCGTTCCGCCGCGGCGATGTCGTCACGGTACCGGTCCACCCTGCCCGCCCGGCCATTGTTCTCCAGCCGCTTGATGACCCGGCGCGACAGGTCGGCACGCTCCTCCAGGGCGACGACACCCGCCCACAGCGCGCGCTCCAGCGCCGTGTGCTTATCCAGCAGCAGGCTATCCACGGAGAAGGTATGACCCACCCGGCAGCGCAGCCGCTGCGCGCCGTACTCGTCGCGCAGCCACAGCGTCCCGCCGCATTCGAAACAGGTGAACGGGGTCAGCTCTGGGTCGTCAGCGAACTCTTTGGCTGCCCGCACTTCGGTCACCTCCTGCTCCAGTTCACCCACCCAGCCGCCGAGGCGATCAGCCAGCATGCTTACCGGCCCGACGAACTGCGGGCGGGCTTCCTCGATGGCCGCCACCGGCATGCTCGGGAACGTGGCCTCGGCAGGCTCCTGGACCAGGGCCAGACCGCCCACCGCGCGCACCGCGGCCAGGCCCGCCGCCCCGTCGTCCATGGTGCCGGAGAGGACCACACCGCTGCATCGGGTGGCGCAGTTCTCCGCCACGCTGCGCAGCAGGATGTCCGCCGATGGGCGGTGCCCGTTCTCCCGTGGTCCAGCCAGCAGGCGGACGTGACCGTCAGACACAGCCAGATGCCGGTCGGGCGGCGCGACCAGGATCACCCCGGCGGGCAGATCCTCGCCGTCCTGGGGATGGCGGGCAGGCAGCTTGCCGGCCCGGGACAGGATCTGCGGCAGCACGCTCGGCCCGGCCGGCGGGATGTGCAAGACGACGAGAACCGCCGCGGGAAAGTCGGCGGGCAGCGCGCCAGCCAGCGTCCGTAGTGCGTCAACCCCGCCCGCTGAGGCGGCGATGGCCACCACCGGCGGCGGTCGGCGGACAGGGTGCGCCGTCGTGTGATCGCCTCCTCGTTCGGCTGGCGCGCCATAGCGCCGGAACGAGCTTGCCCGGCTGGTCCGGGCCTGCCGACGAGACAGCGTGGGGCGGATGCTCTGCCCTTGCCAGGTACTGTACTCCCGGGCAGAGCTGCGCCTGGCGACGCCGCATGACGGCACCGCTGCTGCGCTACCGCTCAGCAGGCCGGCTCGGCCAGCGACAACCCGGGCGTGGCGTCCCAGCCCAGAACCCGGATCACCGTGCCCAGGTGGACGGGCAGGTGGCGGAGCACGAGCTGATCAACGCTGGCCGGGCCGCGCTGGTCCCCTTGCGCCAGCAGCACGATGGCGCGCAAGCCGGCCAGATCGCAGTACTCCACCTGGGCCATGTCCACGTTCAGCTGGTGATACCGGGTGGCGGTGGCCAGCTTCAGGACCTCCCGCAGGTCCCGGTAGCTTGACTCGTCGATGTCCCCGGCCAGGAACAGGGTCGGCGGGGGACTGGAAAATGCGGCCTGCAGCGTGCTTCCCGCGCTCCGCGGGCCGGCCTCCTGCCGCCACCCCGATCCATCCGCTACGACGAGCGTCTGAGGGGCGCAAGTGTGCCGGTTCCCAGCACGGCAAGCCGGGTTGCGGTTGCCCGACCAGAAAACCCAGCTTTCCATAGGGAGTTCCGCAGCATGACTAGCTGGCCGCCGGGCGGCTGGGCTGACAACCACCGCGGAAACTGCCCCACAGTCTACTCGCCGGAGTCCAGACCCCGAGAAATGTGACGAGCCGGGCCGGGGTGCGGGTGGACCGGTGGCCCGCGCGGGATGAAGCCGTCATCCTGGAGCGCGCTGAGCCCGGTGGCCGCGAACAGCGGTTCGGAGTCGGCCACATACCCGATGAACTTACCGTGCGCGTACGCGTCGGTGACGAAGTCACGCGCAGCCGGGTTCTGCGCCAGGGCCGTGGCCCCGTCCGCTGAGGTGGCCACCACGACCGCGTCGTAGAGCACCGAGGGTCCCCCGTCGACCTGCTGGTCAGCATCGATGCGGCTGCCGTCGCTCGCCGTCACGCCGCCGATCGCCGGGGCGACGATCTCCACCGGGGCCGCGGGCGCCCCGGTCCAGCAGCGCGGCCAGGGCGTCCAGCACCCAGCGGCCGGGACTGTGCGCGTCTCCCCGGGACCCTGCTAGCCTCGCCAGTCATGGCTGACAGGCAACGTGTTCTGGTAACGGGCGGAGCCGGCTTCGTGGGCGCCACGCTGGTCCGGCGGCTGGCCGACAGCGGGCACACGGTGCGAGTGCTGGACAACTACTCCACTGGTGACCGGGCCCATCTGGCCGGGGTGGACGCGGAACTGATCGAAGGGGACATCCGGGACAGCGGTGCGCTCGACGCCGCGCTGGCTGGGATGGACGCCGTCGTGCACCTGGCCGCGGCCGGCTCGGTGGTCATGTCGGTCGAGGACCCGGTGACCAACTTCGACGTCAACGTGGTCGGCACGTTCCGGGTGCTGGACGCGGCCCGGCGGGCTGGCGTGGAACGCACGGTCCAGGCCTCCACCGGCGGCGCGCTGATCGGGGACGCCACGCCCCCGGTGGACGAGCACTCGCTGCCCAAGCCGATCTCCCCCTACGGCGCGAGCAAGCTGGCGGGCGAGGGATACGCGTACGCGTTCGCCAAGGCCTACGGGCTGCGTACGGTGGCGCTGCGGTTCGCGAACGTGTACGGGCCGTGGAGCGCCCGCAAGAAGGGCGCGATGACCACGTTCTTCAAGGCCATCCACGCGGGCGAGCCCATCGTGATCTACGGCGACGGCTCGGCCTCCCGTGACTACACGCACGTGGACGACATATCCCGGGCGCTGCAGCTGGCTCTGGAAACCGACGTACCGGGCGGCACCGTGTTGCACATCGCCTCCGGCGTGGAGACCACGGTCCAGGAGCTGGCCGACCTGAGCCGGGCCGCGGCGGGGGTGCCGGACCACCTGGTCGAGTACCGGCCCCGGCGGCGCGGCGAGGTGGACCGCAACTTCGCGTCGTACGACCTCGCCGAGAAGGTGCTCGGCTACCGGCCCACGATCAGCCGCGAAGACGGCATCCGCCGCACCTGGGACTGGTTCCAGCAGAACGTCTTCCGCACCTAGCCAACGCTCCCCCACCCGCCCCCGCCCCACCTGCCCGGCGGGGACGCCAGTGCGGCCAGGACTGCATGGCTGCCACATCCATGCACTGGACATCTGCACTGGACCCACTGGATCCAGGAACTCGGGCGGCGGGAATGAGACGCGCGTCACATCGGTTACCAGCGCTCATGAGAATCGCGATCATCGGAACCGGGCACATCGGCAGCACCCTGGGTGGCCGCTTCCAGGCCGCCGGGCACGATGTGCGCTACGGGTCACGCAATCCAGGCGGGGCCAAACCGGGCAGCGCGCCGCAAGTCACGGTGGGTGAGGCGATATCCGGCGCGGAGGTGGTCGTGCTCGCCGTGCCGGGCTCGGCCGTCACCGACGTGATCGCCGCGAACGGCGCGGCCCTGGACGGCAAGGTCGTCATCGACGCCGTGAACCGGATGGGCGCCTCCGAGTTCAACAGCCACGCGGCGATCGCCGCGGCCGCGCCCCAGGCCCGCTACGTGCGCGCGTTCAACACGCTGGGCTGGGAGAATTTCGCCGATCCGCCGGAGGGCGCCGACCTGTTCTTCGCCGCCGACGACGCGGCGCGCCCGGCCGCCGAGGAACTGATCCGCGCGGTGGGGCTGAACCCGGCCTATCTCGGTGACGCTGGCGCCACGGGGACGGTGGACGGCGTGCTGCCGCTGTGGTTCGCGCTGGTACGGCAGCGCGGCGGCCACCGCAGGCTGGCCTTCCGCGTCCTTACCTGACCGGGACGGCCCCGTCCGGGCACGGCCAGCTGATGCACCGGCAACCGCGAACCGTGGGCTCTTCAGCCACGGACTGCCCGGCCACGGACTGCCCGGCCACGGGCTGCCCCGTCATGAGATGGCCATCGTGGGCTCTCCGGCGCGCCCACTGGTCTGGCTCGCCCGGTTCGGGTCAGATGTCCGAACCGGGCGATACGCTCGCCCCGTGCCGGGAAAGGGGGCCGCCATGACGCGCTATGTCGTTGTATTCGAAGGCGATGACGAGGCGGGCTACTCAGCTCATGCACCTGACCTGCCGGGGGTTGCCGCGGCCGGAGCCACCCGCCAGGAGACCAGGGCGCTCATCATCGAGGCGCTGACCGAGCACGCCGCCGCGCGCCGCGCGGCTGGCCAGCCGGTGCCGGAGCAGCCGGACCCACCGGGCCAGCTTCGGTCGTGACCCCCGCGTCCCACTGCTGCGTGGCTGGGCCGGGCACCGATCCCGGGGCGCCGGCCCGCAGCGCCCGCCGTCCACCCCCGGTGACCAGCCGGCCTCGCCCTACGGGATCAGCGCGATCTTGCCGCTGGTGTGCCCGCGCATGATCGCCCGGTGGGCGGCCGCCGCCTCAGCCAGCGGGAAGGTCTGCGCCACGAACACCCGCAGCTTCCCCTCCTGGGCCAGCTGCGTCAGCGGTACCCGGGCGGCAGAACGGACCTCGGTGCCCGGGTTCGCGCCCGGCGCGCCGCCGAGCACCTGGATGCCGAGCTGCAGCCCGCGCGCGGGCGCCGCGATCGTGGCGATCCGCTGCCGGTCGGCGACCAGCTCCAGCGACACGTCGATGGCCTCGTCCGTGCCGACCAGATCCAGCGCTACGTCAACGCCGTCCGGCGCCGCCGCCCAGACCCGGGCCTCGAGGCCATCGCCGTAGGCCACCGGCACGGCGCCCAGTTCGCGCAGGAACCCGTGCCGGGGCGGGCTGGCCGTGGCTACCACGGTAGCCCCGCGGCCCACGGCGAGCTGGACGGCCATGATGCCGACTCCCCCGGCCGCCCCGTGCATCAGCACCGTGTCGCCCGCGTGCACCTCGGTAGCGGCCAGCAGATGCCAGGCCGTCACGCCGGCCAGCATCAGCCCCGACGCCTGCGGCCAGTCGAGCGCGGCGGGCTTGGGCACCAGCGCCTCCCCGGTCACGACCAGTTCCGCCGCGTAGGCGCCGGGGGCCCGGAACGCGATGACCTCATCGCCCGCCCGGACCGGGCCGGCCGGGCCAGCTACGTCCGGGCCGGCCGCGGTGACCACGCCCGCCGCCTCCGACCCCAGCCGCATCGGCAGCTGGGCTGGGTCACGGCCCCGGGCGCCGCTGTACACCTTCCAGTCGACCGGGTTCACCCCGGCCGCCCGGACCTCGATGAGCGCTTCCCCCGGCCCGGGCTGGCCCGCTGGCTGGTCGATCACGGACAGCACCTCGGGTTCGCCGAAGGCGGTGGCGACGACGACTGGTGGCATGCGGGTTCAGCCCCGCGTCGTGCCGCGTCCCCGCCAGGCCAGGATGGACCGGTAGGACAGAGCGGACAGGATGGACAGCGCGCTGGCCGCTGAGGCGACCGAAAAGATGGACGCCACGCTGCCGGCCGATCCGATCGACAGGATGGAGCCCGCCGACCCGATCGACAGGATCGACCCGGTCGACCCGATCGACAGGATGGAGCCGGACGAGCCGATGCTCAATATCGAATCGGGCGAACTGGGTGAGCCGGACGCGGGCCGGTCGTCATGAACGTGAGGCATATCACCATTGTCCAGGGCACGCCGGAACCCGGCAGCTCCGGGCCGGCGAAAGCGCTCAGCCGGACTTCTGGGTGGCTGCCTCAAGCGACTCGGGGTGCGCGCGGCGGTAATGCTCAGTCAGCACGACACTGGCCTGACCAGGCCGGTGCGCAATAGTTCGCTGACAGATCTGACAGCGCAGCACGGGAAGCCGGGTCACGGTAACGGGAAAGCGGGGATTACTCATCTCGGTTTCCATCATGCCAGATTTGGCCGCCTTCCTCATCCCGCAACGCCGTTAGAGACCAGCTGAGGGCCCAACAGTCGGACAGCCCAGCAGGGCCGGACAAGCAGCCAGGTGGTCATTTACCACGCCTACCGCCTGCAGGAAGCTGTAGACAATCGTCGACCCGGCGAAGGTGAATCCCTTCCGCTTCAGATCCTTGCTGATCCGGTCGGACAGTTCTGTCCGGGCAGGCAGGTCGGCAGTGGTGCGTGGCCGGTTCACCCGTGGCGCGCCGTCCACCCATGCCCACAGGTAGCTGGCGAACGTCCCGTGCTGCTGCCGGGTGGCCAGGAACGCGCGGGCGTTGGTCACGGTGGCCGCGACCTTGAGCCGGTTGCGCACGATCCCGGGATCAGCCATCAGACCGGCCAGCTTGGCCGCGTCGTAGCCGGCGATGATCTCCGGGTCGAAGTCATCCAGGGCCCGCCGGTAGTTGGCCCGCTTGCCCAGGATCGTCGCCCAGGACAGCCCGGCCTGCGCCCCCTCCAGCAGCAGCATCTCGAACAGGTACCGGTCGCTCCCGGACGGGCGGCCCCATTCCTCGTCGTGGTAGGCGCGCATCGCGTCCGAGCCTTCCGCCCAGTCGCAGCGGTGCGGCGAATCAGGCTGGTTCATCGCGCTCAGCCTCGCACGAGGCACCGACATCGCCACCAGCCGGCCCGCCACCCATGCCAGCATCGGTGATGCCAGCCCGGGCAGCCACGAATATTCGGAGGAATCGGTGACGGTACTGCAGAGTTTCAGCCTGGCCGGCCGGAAGGCCCTGGTCACCGGCGGTAACCAGGGACTGGGCCGGGCGTTCTCGGCCGCGCTGGCCGAAGCGGGCGCGCGGGTGGTCATCGTGGCCCGGGACGCCGACCGCAACGCCGCCACGGTCAGCGAACTGTCCCGCCAGGGCCTGGACGTGTCGGCCATCGGCGCCGACATCACCCAGGACGCGGAGGCCGCGACCGAGCAGGCCGTGGCCGAGCTGGGCGGCCTGGACATCCTGGTCAACAACGCCGGCGTCGGCTACCACAACGAGTCCTGGAACGTCACCGACGAGGAATGGGACAGCGTGTTCGACGTCAACGTGCGCGCGCTGTGGCACTGCAGCCGGGCCGGCGGCCGCCACATGGCCCAGTCCGGCGGGGGTGCCATCGTCAACGTGGGCTCCATCTCCGGCCTGATCGTCAACCGGCCGCAGTGGCAGCCGGCCTACAACGCGTCCAAGGCGGCGGTGCACCAGCTGACCAAGTCGCTCGCGGCCGAATGGGCCGGTCTCGGCATCCGGGTCAACGCGATCGCGCCGGGCTACGTGAAGACCGCGATGGCCCCGGTCGACCGCCCCGAGTTCCGGCGGCACTGGATCGAGGACACGCCGCAGCAGCGGTACGCGCGGCCCGAGGAAATCGCGCCCAGCGTGGTGTTCCTGGCCAGCGAGGCCGCGTCCTTCATCACCGGGTCGGTGCTGGTCATCGACGGCGGCTACACCCTGTGGTGACCGTCCGCCTGCTACCCCGGCCAGCAGCCACCGGCCGCCAGCATCCCGGCCGCCAGCATCCCGGCGGCTAGTATTCCGGCGGATAGTATTCCGGCCGCCAGCGGGTCCGGTCGATCGCCTCGTCGAGCTGCTCGCCGGACTGCCGCGGGGCCACGCCGTCGGCCACCGCGGCCCGGACAGCGGCGCGGGCCACCGAGGTGGCCGTGTCCACCAGGTGGGCTCGCTCGGGCAGCAGCGCGCCACGGCTGTCGCGGTGGATGCTGGCGTGGCCGCTGACCGCGGTGGCAGCCGCCGTCATCATCGCGTCGGTGACCCGGGTGGCCCGGGCCGCGGTCACCGCCAGGCCCATCCCCGGGAAGATGTACACGTTGTTGCACTGGGCCACCGGGATGCTGGCGCTCCCGACCTTCATCGGCGGGAACGGCGAGCCGGTGGCCACCAGCGCCCGGCCTACGGTCCAGTCGGCCAGGTCCTGCGGCCGGGCCTCGCTGCGGCTGGTGGGGTTGGACAGCGGCATGATGATCGGCCGCGGCGTGTGAGCGGCCATTCCGCGCACGATGGCCTCGGTAAACGCGCCGGTGGCGGTGGACAGGCCGATCAGCGCGGTGGGCCGCGCGGCGCCCATCACCTCGGCGAAGCTGGGCAGCTGGCCGGGGCGGCTGCTGGCCACCGTCCCGGCCGGCCGGGCCAGCTTGCGCTGGGCCGCGCTGAGGTCGGCGCGATCCGCGCTGAGCAGCCCGCGCACGTCGACCACGAAGATCCGGGCCCGCGCCTCGGGTTCGGACAGCCCGTCGGCCATCATCGAGCGGACGATCTGCTCGCACACCCCGATTCCGGCCGAGCCCGCGCCCAGCATGACCACCCGCTGCTCACGCGGCCGCAACCCGGTGGCCATGGCCCCGGCCGACAGCGCGGCCACCACCACCGCCGCCGTGCCCTGGATGTCGTCGTTGAACGTGAGCAGCCGGTCGCGGTACCGCTCCAGGATGGGCAGTGCGTGCGCGGTGGCGAAGTCCTCCCACTGCAGCAGCACACCGGGCAGCTCGGTGCGCACCGCCTGCACGAACCGGTCCACGAACTCGTCGTAGTCCGCGCCGTCCACCCGCGCGTGCCGCCAGCCCAGGTACTGCGGGTCAGCCAGCCGCTCCTGGTTGTCGGTGCCCACGTCCAGGACGACCGGCAGGGTCCGGCCCGGGGCGATGCCGCCCAGCGCCGTGTACAGCGAGAGCTTGCCGATGGGGATGCCCATGCCGCCGATGCCCTGGTCGCCCAGGCCGAGGATGCGCTGCCCGTCGGTCACCACGATGACGTCCACGTCCGGGCGCGGCCGGTTGCGCAGGATCTCGCCGATGCGGTCCCGGTCCGGGTAGCCGATGAACAGCCCGCGGGGCCGCCGGTAGATCTCGCTGAACCGCTGGCAGGCCACCCCGACCGTGGGCGTGTAGATGATCGGCAGCATCTCCTCGACGTGCTCGGACACCAGCCGGTAGAACAGCGTCTCGTTGGTGTCCTGCAGCGCGCGCAGGTTGATGTGCCGGGCTATATCGCTGGGTTGCTCCTGGTATGCCTGATAGCTGCGCGCCGCCTGCTGATCCAGCGTCTCCACCGCGCTCGGCAGCACGCCGCGCAGGCCGAACCTGGACCGTTCTGCCTCGGAAAACGCGGTGCCCTTGTTGGTCAGCGGATCGTCGAGGAGCTCGCGCACACTGGAATCCTGGCTGCCCCGCCGCCGGGAAGCAACCACCGGTTACCCGCTGGCGCGATCCGTCTCCGGCTGGCGGGGCTGGCCCGACTTCTCCGGGTTCTCGGTCAGCTCCTCCGCCTCCGCCAGCTCCGCCTCTTCCGGCGAGACCGGCGCGGGAGTGGCCGTGACCTGCCAGAACTCCCGCGCCACCACCTGCAGGGCGCCGGCCGCCGGGATGGCCAGCAGCGCGGCCACGAACGCCCCGAACGTCCCGCCGATCCAGTCGCCGATGGACGCGCCGATCAGGATGGACAGCAGCACCAGCAGCGGGTTGACCCGGACCGTCTTGCTCATCACGACCGGGTTCAGGACGTGGTTCTCGATCTGCGTGTAGACCAGGAACACCACGAGCGTGATGATCCCGGCGGTCAGCGAGTGGGTCGCCGCGAACAGCACGGTGGGGATGCCGGCCAGCGCCCCGCCGATCATCGGCAGGAAGTCGACCAGGGCGACCCACAGCGCCCACAGGAACGGGAACGGGACGCCGGTCACCAGCAGCGTGACGAACACGACCGCGCCGGCGATCACCGAGGTGAGGATGTTGCCCAGCATGTAGCCGGTCACTGAGCGGTTGACCTCGTGCGAGATCCGGCTGTAGCGCTGGGCCCGTTCCGCGGTCATGTTGTCCAGCAGCCACCGGCGCATCTTCGGGCCTTCCAGCATCAGCAGCAGCGTCAGCACGAAGATGGTGAACAGCTCGAGCAGCAGCGTCACCGCGCCCTTGCCCAGGCTCAGCGCGGGCTTGGTCAGTCCCTCCCCGAAGGTCACCAGCTTGGGCGTGTTTTTCTGCACCCAGGACGAGATGTGGTAGCGGGTCACCAGGTGCCCGATCCAGCCCCGGCCGTGCTGGGCCGCGTCCACGTAGCCCGGCAGCTTCTGCGAGAGGTGGGTGATCGCGTGGGCCATCGGGTAGCCGAAGGCCACGGCCAGGCCCAGGAACACCAGCACCGCAAAGAGCGTAACGACGGCGACGGCCCAGCCGCGGCGCGGGATCTTCCACCGCTGCAGCGCCACGACCAGCGGATTCAGGATTATCGTGACGAACGCCGCCACCAGGATCAGCAGGATGACGTCCTTGAGCCGGTAGACGACCTTGCCGAGCAGGTAGGCGACCACGACGACGGCCACCGTGGCCAGGATGGCCCGCAGCGGGATGCCCCTGACCTGGGCGGCCGCCCACAGCCGGGCGCGCCGGGTGGTCGGCGGTACGTCGTTGCTCACCCGATCATCATCGCAGCCCACCGCAAACCACGCGATGAAGGGCGCGCCGGACCGTGGCGGCCGGCCCCGATTACCGGAACACTTGACTACTGAGGACGCGGGTAGTTAGCACTACGGCCACATATATCCATAACGGCTTGTTCGTGGCCACTGCCCGGCGGTGAGGAGCTGACGTTGCGGGTGAATGACCGGGCCGGCCAGCCGGCCCGCCAGACGGACCTGGTCGATGTGGCCAAGCTGGTCACGGCCTACTACGCGCTGCACCCGGACCCGGGCGAGCCGGGGCAGCGGGTCGCCTTCGGCACCTCCGGGCACCGCGGCTCGGCGCTGCGCGTCTCGTTCAACGAAGATCACATCGCCGCCACCACCCAGGCCATCTGCGACTACCGGGCCAGCGCGGGCACCACCGGGCCGCTGTACCTGGGCCGGGACACGCACGCGCTGTCCGAGCCCGCGTTCGTGACCGCGCTGGAGGTGCTCGCGGCCAATGAGGTCACGGTGCTGGTGGACAGCCGGGACGGGTACACGCCCACGCCGTCGCTGTCGCTGGCCATCCTCATGCACAACGACGGCCGGCCGCGCGGCCTGGCCGACGGGATCGTGATCACCCCGTCGCACAATCCACCGCCGGACGGCGGCTTCAAGTACAACCCGCCGGACGGCGGCCCGGCGGGCGCGCAGATCACCTCGGTGATCCAGGACCGGGCCAACGAGCTGCTGGCCGCCGGGCTGCGCGAGGTGCGCCGGGTGCGCTACGAGCAGGCCAGGCGCGCGCCCACCACCGGCGAGTTCGACTTCCTGGATAACTACGCCGGCCAGCTGCCCACCGTCGTGGACCTGGACGCGGTCCGGTCGGCCGGGGTCCGGATCGGCGCCGACCCGCTGGGCGGGGCCAGCGTGGCCTACTGGGCCGAGATCGCCGGCCGCTTCGGGCTCGACCTGACCGTGGTCAACCCGGTGGTGGATGCCACATTCCGGTTCATGACGCTGGACTGGGACGGCAAGATCCGGATGGACTGCTCGTCGAAGTACGCGATGGCCTCGCTCATCGAGCGGGCCGCCGAGTTCGCGATCGCGACCGGCAACGACACCGACGCGGACCGGCACGGCATCGTCACCCCCGACGCGGGGCTGCTCGACCCGAACCACTACCTCGCGGTGGCCATCGACTACCTGTACGCGAACCGGCCGGGCTGGCCCCGGGCCGCCGCGGTCGGCAAGACGATGGTCAGCTCGTCGATCATCGACCGGGTGGCGGAGGCCGCCGGGCGGCAGCTGACCGAGGTCCCGGTCGGGTTCAAGTGGTTCGTGCCCGGGCTGCTGGACGGGTCGATCGCGTTCGGCGGCGAGGAGAGCGCCGGGGCGTCGTTCCTGCGCACCGACGGCCGGATCTGGACCACCGACAAGGACGGCATCATCCTGGCCCTGCTCGCCTCGGAGATCGCCGCGGTGACCGGCCGCTCCCCCGGCGAGCGCTACCGCGAGCTGGCCGGGCGGCTGGGCGACCCGGCCTACGAGCGGATCGACGCCCCGGCCACCCGGGAGCAGAAGGCGGTGCTCGCCCGGCTGTCCCCGGAGCAGGTCGACGCGGCCGAGCTGGCGGGCGAGCCGGTGCGCGCCCGGCTGACCACCGCCCCGGGCAACGGCGAGCCGCTCGGCGGCATCAAGGTGATCACCGAGTCCGGCTGGTTCGCCGCGCGGCCGTCCGGCACCGAGGACGTCTACAAGCTGTACGCGGAGTCCTTCCGGGGCCCCGCCCAGCTGGCCCGTATCCAGGCCGAAGCGCAGCAGATCCTGGACCGGGTGCTCAAGGAGTCAACCTAGGCAGGCAGAGGGGTGGCCATGGCAGACAAGCGGGTGCTGGGCATCGTGCTCGCCGGGGGCGCAGGCAAGCGCCTGGCCCCCCTGACCGCGGACCGGGCCAAGCCGGCCGTGCCGTTCGCCGGCTGCTACCGGCTCGTCGATTTCGCCCTGTCCAACCTGGTCAACGCCGGCATCCTGCGGATCGCCGTGCTCACCCAGTACAAAAGCCACAGCCTGGACCGGCACATCAGCCAGACCTGGCGGATGAGCTCGCTGCTCGGCAACTACGTCACCCCGGTGCCCGCGCAGCAGCGGCTCGGCCCGCACTGGTACACCGGCTCGGCCGATGCCATCTACCAGTCGCTCAACCTGATCTACGACGACCGGCCCGACCTGGTCATCGTGTTCGGCGCCGACCACGTGTACCGGATGGATCCCCGGCAGATGATCGACCAGCACGTGACGCACGGCGCCGGGGTGACGGTCGCGGCCATCCCGGTGCCGCGGATGGAGGCCACCGCGTTCGGCGTGATCCAGGCGGCCGCGGACGGGATCAGCCTGGAGGCGTTCCTGGAAAAGCCCGCGGACCCGCCGTCGCTGCCCGGGCGGCCCGACCAGGCCTACGCGTCCATGGGCAACTACCTGTTCTCCACCGACGTGCTGATCGAGGCGCTGCGCAAGGACGCGGCCAGCCCGGCCAGCCGGCACGACATGGGCGGCGACATCGTCCCGATGCTGGTGGACGAGGGATGCGCGCAGGTCTACGACTTCATGACCAACGAGGTGCCGGGCGCGAACCCGCGGGACGCCGGGTACTGGCGCGACGTCGGCACGCTGGACTCCTACTTCGACGCGCACATGGACCTGTGCGCGGTCCTCCCGGTGTTCAACCTGTACAACGACCGCTGGCCGATCTTCACCAACGTGCCCTCGCTGCCGCCCGCCAAGTTCGTGCACGACGACGGCGACCGCCAGGGCCGGGCCATCGACAGCCTGGTCAGCAACGGCGTCATCGTGTCCGGGGGCCGGGTGCGCGAGTCGGTGCTGTCTCCCGGCGTGCGGGTCAACAGCTGGGCCGCGGTGGAGCGGTCGGTGATCCTGCACAACTCGATCATCAGCCGGCACGCGGTGGTCAAGAACGCGATCATCGACAAGAACGTCACGGTGCCCGAGGGAGTCAGCATCGGCGTGGACAAGGAGCACGACCGGGCCCGCGGCTTCGTGGTGTCCGACGGCGGGATCACCGTGGTGGGCAAGAGCCAGAAGGTCACCGAGTGACCACCAGCGGCCACCGGCCCCCCGGCGGGCGGCTTAAGGTCGCGCTGCTCACCCGGGAGTACCCGCCGGAGGTGTACGGCGGTGCGGGTGTGCACGTCGACTACCTGGCCCGTGAGCTGGCCGCGCGGGTCGACCTGACCGTGCACTGCCAGGGCGGCGACCGGCCGCACGCCGTGGCCCACCAGCCGTGGGACCGGCTGGCCGGGGCCAACCCGGCCCTGCAGGTCATGTCGGCCGACCTGTCGATGACCGCCGCGCTGGCCGGCACCGACCTGGTGCACTCGCACACCTGGTACGCGAACCTGGCCGGTCACCTGGCCGGGCAGCTGTACGGCGTGCCGCACGTGATGACCGTGCACTCCCTGGAGCCGCTGCGGCCGTGGAAGGCCGAGCAGCTGGGCGGCGGCTACGCGCTGTCCAGCTGGTGCGAGCGGGTGGCGGTGGAGTCGGCCACCGCTGTCGTCGCGGTGTCCGACGGGATGCGCGCCGACGTGCTGGCCGCCTACCCGGCGGTCCGCCCGGAGCGGATTCACGTCATCCGCAACGGCATCGACGCGCGGGAGTACGCCCCCGATCCGCAGACCCACGTGCTGCAGCGCTATGGGGTGGACCCCTACCGGCCGACGGTGATCTTCGTCGGCCGGATTACCCGGCAGAAGGGCCTGCCGGTGCTGCTGCGGGCCGCGGCCAGCCTGGTCCCGGAGGCCCAGCTGGTGCTGTGCGCGGGCCAGCCGGACACGACCGAGCTGGCCGCCGAGGTGACCGGGCTGGTGACCAGCCTGCAGACGGCCCGGTCCGGGGTGATCTGGATCCCGGAGATGCTGCCCAAACGGGAGGTCATCCAGCTGCTGTCGCACGCCACCGCGTTCGCCATCCCGTCCCTGTACGAGCCGCTGGGCATCGTCAACCTGGAGGCGATGGCCTGCGGGACGGCGGTGGTGGGGTCCCGGGTGGGCGGCATCCCCGAGGTGGTGGCCGACGGGGACACCGGCCTGCTCGTCCCCGCGGACGACCCGGCCGCCCTGGCCGCCGCGCTGAACAGCCTGCTCGCCGAGCCGGGCCGGGCCGGCGCCATGGGGGCGGCCGGGCGCAAGCGGGCGCTGGCCGAGTTCAGCTGGGACACGATCGCCGCCCAGACCGCCGCCCTCTACGCCGACCTGACCCGCTAGACATCCCACGGCTGTAAGTGTCAAGCGGCGCGGGCGGTTTCGTGGCTGCGGTGGCTCCAGGCTGTGTCTTCGCTGTAGGGGGTGTGGCTGGCCAGGCAGCCGTGGAGGATGCCGACCAG
>Ga0335078_10001478_pt1 | contig 35474 bp, 31 predicted proteins | sample Lox_Sample_32_FD_206711 | JGI IMG/M metagenome (GOLD analysis project Ga0335078, IMG submission 206711) | Soil microbial communities from Loxahatchee National Wildlife Refuge, Florida, United States - Lox_Sample_3.2 | ecosystem: Environmental > Terrestrial > Soil > Wetlands | place: USA...
GGGCGCGCCGAGCTGCTCGACTTCGTCCGCAGCCGCCACCATGTCGTGCTGGTGACCAGGAAACGGGACGGGTCGGTGCAGCTGTCCCCGGTCACGGCCGGCCTCGACCCGGAGGGCCGGGTGGTGATCTCGACCTACCCGGAGCGGGCCAAGACCAGCAACGCGCGACGTGATCCGCGGGTCGATGTGCTTGTCCTGTCAGACGACTTCGGCGGGGCCTGGGTGCAGGTCAGCGGGACGGCCGAGGTGCTGGACCTGCCCGAGGCGATGGAGCCGCTGGTCGAGTACTTCCGGTGCATCGCGGGTGAGCACAGCGACTGGGACGAGTACCGGGCCGCGATGCAGCGGCAGGGCAAGTCGCTGATCCGGGTCACGATCGAGAGCTGGGGGCCGGTCGCCACCGGCGGTTTCCCGGCCCGGCTGGCCGGCGGTTAACCCGTTGCCGCCCGGGGGCCACGCCACCTAGCCTGCTGGCGTGCCGGATCAGCCGAGCTTCGCGGACCTGCTGGCCGAGGGGGCGGCGGCGCCGGTCGAGGGCTGGGATTTCTCCTGGTTCGTGGGCCGGGCCAGCGAGGAGCGCCCGCCGTGGGGCTACGCGCGGATGATGGCCGGGCGGATGGCCCGGGCCAGCGCCGCCCTGGACATCGAGACCGGTGGCGGCGAGGTGCTGGCCCAGATACCGCACCCGCCGCCGGTCCTCGCGGCCACCGAGTCCTGGCCGCCGAACGCCGCGATCGCCCGGCGCAGCCTGGCCCCGCTGGGCGCGGTGGTGACCGAGGTGGCCGACGACGCCGGGCTGCCGTTCCCGGCGGAATCCTTCGATCTGGTGGTGAGCAGGCACCCGGTCGAGGTGGACTGGCCGGAGATCGCCCGGGTGCTCCGCCCGGGTGGCACCTACTTCTCCCAGCAGGTCGGGGCGGGCTCGAACCGGGAGCTGACCGACTTCATGATGGGCCCGCAGCCAGTCAGCCAGGCGCGCAGCAGCGCGGTCGCGGTGGCGGCCGCGGAGGATGCCGGGCTGACCGTGACCGACCTGCGGGAAGCCTCGCTGCGCACGGTGTTCAACGACGTCGGCGCCGTCGTCTGCTTCCTGCGCAAGGTGCCGTGGACGGTGCCCGGGTTCACCGTCGAGGGTTACCGGGAGCCGCTGCGCCGGCTGCACGACAAGATCCAGGCCGAGGGGCCGTTCGTGGCCCACGCCCAGCGCTTCCTGATCGAGGCGGGCAAGGCCTGAGCGGGCCGCGGTGTCTCGTTCTGCGCCTGCCGCGCCGTGACCGGCGTTTGTAGGATCAGCATCACCAGCCGCCGCCGCCGTGCCCGATGCCGAAGGAGTCAGCCATGATCCTCATCGTCGTCAAGTGGACCATCAAACCCGAGCGGAGCGACCGCTGGCTCGCGGACGTGGCCGAGTTCACCCAGGGCACCCGCAGCGAGCCGGGCAACATCTTCTTCGAGTGGTCCCGGAGCGTGGACAACCCCAACCAGTTCGTGCTGATCGAGGCGTTCCAGGATGACGCGGCGGCGGCGCACGTGAACTCCGACCACTTCAAGACGTTCGTGGACTGGGCCCCGGACGCGATCAACGTGACGCCGCAGATCATCAGCGTGCAGAACGTACCCGGCAGTGACTGGTCGGAGATGGCCGAGGTCCAGCCGAGGTAGCCCGGTCCAGCGGACGGCGCCTAGGGTTTGTCGCCGTCCGCGACCACGAGGCCGGCCTGCTCGGCGAGCAGCGGGGCGATGGCGACGAGCTGGCCGGTGCTGATCGTCGCGCCGCGCAGCGAGTCCGGGGTGAGGATCAGGCCCAGCTCGGCGCCGCGCAGGTCCACCTGGTCGAGGGTGACGTGGCTGAAGTCGGTCTCCCGGAGCTGGGAGCCGGGGAAGGTGCAGCGGCGCAGCGTGGCCCCGCCGAAGTCGACGTCGGCCAGCAGGCAGTTCTCGAAGCTCACCGCGGTGAGCGTGGCGCCGCGCAGGTTGACCCCGGTGAGCTTGCCGCCCCGGAAGGCGACCTGGCGCAGCCGCGCGCCGTGCATGGCCACCCCGGCCAGCACGGAGTCGATGAAGGTCGCGCTGGCCCAGCTGCTCTCGGCTAGTTCGGTGGCCGCCAGCCGCACGCCCGACAGCCACACGTCCTGCAGCCGCGCGCCGCGCAGCTGCCCGCCGGTGATGGATACCTGGGTGAACGCGCATTCCAGGAAGCGGCCGCCGGCGGCCCGCGGGTCGGCCAGCTGCAGCCCGTCGAAATGCGCTCCCTCGTAGTCCCCGTCGGGGACCAGCGGCCCGGGATGGCGGGTCAGCGTGGCCGCATAGGGCAGCTCGGCCAGGGTGTCGGGTGGCATCGCGGCCACTGTACGGTGGCCCGCCGACGCCGGCTGGCTGGGGCGGGGCCGGGTCAGGTGGTGCGGGTCAGGTGCCGCGGGTCAGGTGCCGCTGGTCAGGTGCTGGGCCAGGAAGCCCAGGGACGGCGGCTCCTGCGCGGTGAAGAACGGCCCCGTGTGGCAGCCACGGGAGATGATCACCACGGCGCCCGGGGGGAGCGCCCGGGCCAGGGCCACTACACCCGGGTGGAACGGGTCGCTGGTGCCGCCGGCCACCCGGACCGCCACCCCGGCCAGCGCGCCTGCGTGGGTGACCACGTCGTTCGCGGCAAAGGCGGCAGCCGACGCGTACGCGTGCACGTTGACCGCGCGGGCCTGGGCGTAACTGGTCCACACGGCCGGCCCGATGGCCGCGGCCGCGCTGATCAGCTGGGGGAATTTCTCCGCGAACAGGATGGCCCCGTACCCGCCCATCGAGATGCCCAGGGTGGCGATCCGCTGCGGCGGCCGGCCCAGGCCGAGCCGCTGGCACATCGGGATCAGCTCATCGATGACCATGCCCATCGGATCGTCGCCGGGGTGGGGGGTCCAGTAGCCGGGCCCGCCATCCGCCGCCGCCATCGCCAGCGGCGGCAGCACGCGGTGACCGGCCCCCGGCGCGGCGCCGCGCAGCGCCAGCGCCTGCGGCAGGGTCATGCCGGACAGGACGTGATCATGGTCTCGGCCCTCGCCATGCAGCGCGACCACCAGCGGGAGCCTGCTGCCGGGCCGGTGACCGGGCGGGTAGGCGATCGTGTAGCCGACCGGCCGCCGCCGGGCGCGGGAGTAGAACCGGCCGGAGATGGCCGGGCCCGGTGGCCCGAACGACAGCGGCGGACGGGTCACCGAGCAGGCCCCGTCCAGCTGGGCCAGCATCTGCCGGCCGGGCAGGTCGCCGCGGGCGACCAGCTCCAGCCCGGTGATCCCGGCCGCCGCCGCCGCGGCGCCGGCCCCGAGCGCGAGCAGCTGGCGGCGTCTCACGACCGGGGTGCCGGCGGGCACGGCCCAGCCAGCGGGTCGCGAGGTGGCCCGGCCGCCCACACCCGGCGCAGCGCCTGCCAGCCGGCGGCCAGGGCCAGCATCATCATGATCAGCGCGAGCACATCGATGGCCCCGGCCCGGCAGAGGTTGCGCGGCCCCGCGGCACCCGCGAATACCCAGCACGCCGCCGCGGCCAGGAAGACCACCATGACGGCGGCCGCTGCGGTGCCCAGCCGCGCCTGGTAGCGCAGCACCCCGGCGGGCAGCCCGAGGCGGCGCAGGGTCATGTTCAGCCCGGTGGCCAGGCCCGCCAGCGCGGCCGGGCTGACCGTCATCCAGGCGATCTCGGCGGCCGGGAAGGCCAGCAGCGCGGCCGGGTGGGCCCAGTACGAGCTGACCGACAGGGTGGTGGCCCAGCCGAACGCGGCCACGCCGCCCGGTATCAGGCCCTGGTGCGGCCAGGCGTGGCCGCCCGTGCCGGGCCAGCCGTTCTGCACGTGCCGGGCGCCGGTGACCAGCACGGCGGCGCTGAGCGCGGCCAGGGCGCCCGGCCGGGCCAGGCGGCCAGCTGGCTGGCGGGTGACCGCGCGGGCCAGGCACCAGCCGGCCGGGACGGCGGCCAGCAGGGCGAGTGCGAGGAACACGGCCATGGCTGCGGACATGACCAGGACGGCCACCGCGGTGGCCCGGTTGCCCGGCGGCCCCCACTGCCAGCCGATGACCAGCTGGGACCACACCATCGTGCCGAACGTGAGGAACACCGCCAGCGCACAGCCCAGGGTGGCCAGGCTGGCCGTGACCTGCTCCACCGGGCTGAGCAGCTGGCCGCTCAGCCCCGCGCGGCTGAGCCGGGCCAGCAGGCCGGCCGCGGCCACGTCGGCGGTGCGCCGCCAGCAGCGCGGCCGGTCGGCCAGGTCGGCGATCAGCAGCTCGGTGAACTCCGCGCCATAACGGTCCCGCCAGCCGCGTGGGTACCAGCGCAGCAGCCGGGCCGCGCGGGTCTGCGCGGTCATGCCGTGCCCCAGCGCTCGGCCAGGCGGCGCAGGCCCACGTCGGCGACCTGGCGCTGGGCCCGCAGATGAGCCTGGAGCGCAGCCGCGCCGGCCGCGGTCAGCTGATAGGGACGGCGCCGGTCCTCGCTCGGCAAGGGCTCGATGAGCCCCTGGGCCTCCAGCCGGGTGAGCGCTTCATACAGCGTGCCGGGGGCCAGCCGCACCCCGGCGAACGACATGATGTCCTTGGTCAGCGCGTACCCGTGCTTGGCCCCGTCCGCCAGGCTGGACAGGATCAGGGTGGCGGGCCCGGCGTACCGGCCCAGCGTGCCCAGCGCGCCCGCGGGAGTGCCAGCTCGGTCGGCCACGGGAGGCAGGCTATATCGGCCGACGTTGTATCGTCAACCGAAGTAGCGAAGGCCACGCGGCCGACTACCGGGCAGCCGGGCGATTACCGGGCATCCCGGGCGGGTAGGCAGGGCAGAGGTGCTGGGGGATGTCGGCTGTGCTCACCCGACCCCACTGGCGGTCCTGGGGTCACCGGGGGTGGGTATGAGCAAGGTTTCACCGGGCGTGCTGTCCGAGCCGCACGAGATCCTGACTCCAGATGAGTGGCGGCAGCTGGGCCGCGAGCAGCGCAAGTCGGTGCCCCGGTCCAGCCACGCTGACTGGGTGCCGCCGCCGGGGCGGCCCGACCCGGTCAGCATCCTGGAAGACCAGGCCAAGCACCGGGTACCCGACCTGGTGCCGATCCGGCACGGCCGGATGGCGGCGTCCCCGTTCGCCTACTACCGCGGTGCGGCCGCCCCCATGGCGTGGGACCTCGCGCACCTGCCCACCACCGACATCCGGGTGCAGTGCTGCGGCGATGCCCACCTGCTCAACTTTGGCATGTACGCGGCGCGGGACCGGCGCCTGGTGTTCGACGTCAACGACTTCGACGAGACGCTGCCCGCCCCGTTCGACTGGGACGTGAAACGGCTCGCGGCCAGCGTGGCGGTGGCGGCCAGGGACAACGGATTCGACACGAGGGCGATGCGGACCGCGACCCGCCGGTGCGTGCACATGTACCGCACCGAGATGGAGAACTTCGCCCAGATGCACTTTATGGACGTCTGGTACTCCAGGATCGACGTGGATCAGGTGTCCCAGCTGTTCGACGCCGTCCAGCCGGCGAAGGCGGTGCGCCGCCGCCACGCGGACGTGCGCCGGGCCTACCGGCACACGAGCGTGCAGGCGCTGGGAAAGCTCTGCCACATCGTGGATGGGCAGTACCGGATCAAGCCGGTACCGCCGGTGGTGGTCCGGTTCGGCATCGAGCAGGAGCCCGGCATCATCGATGAGCTGCGCAGCGCGGTCGCCCAGTACCTGGAGACCCTGCCAACCGATCGCCGGGACGTGCTGCGCCGGTTCTCCTTCGGCGACTTCGCCCGCAAGGTGGTCGGGGTGGGCTCGGTCGGCACCGAGGCCTTCATCTTCCTGCTGCTCGGCGACACCCCGGACGAGCCGCTGTTCCTCCAGCTCAAGGAGGCCCAGGAATCGGTGCTGGCGCCGTTCGCCGGGGCGAGCGAGTTCAAGCATCAGGGCGAGCGGGTGGTGCACGGTGAACGGCTGATGCAGGCCGCGGCTGACCCGTTCCTCGGCTGGACCAGCGGTCTGCGGGTGGATGGCTCGGCGCCCAAGCAGTACTACGTCCGGCAGCTGCGCGACATGAAGGGAGCGATGAACGTCCCGGTCATGGACCCGCCGCAGCTGACCTACTACGCGGGGCTGTGCGGCTGGACGCTGGCCCGGGCGCACGCCCGGACCGGCCGGGCCCCGATGATCTCCGGCTACCTGGGTGCGAGCGACCGGTTCGACCGGGCCATCGAGGAGTTCGCGGTGGCCTACGCCGCCCAGAACGAGCTGGATCACCAGCGCCTGCTGAGCGCGATCGAGAGCAGGCGGCTGCCCGCGATCGAGGGGCTGTGACCGCCGCTGGCCGGGCGTAGGCGGTGACGGGCGGTAGACGGTGACGGGCCGGTAGGCGCCCTGGTCAGCCGGGCGAGCCGGGGCCGGACCAGAGCGCGCGGACCGCGTCGATGGTGTCCGCCTCCGCGGCCTTCTTGTCTGGGCGGTACCGGATGACCCGCGCGAACCGGAGGGCCAGGCCGCCTGGATACCGGGGGCTGGTCTGCACCCCGTCGAACGCGATCTCCACCACCAGCTCGGGGCGCACCGGGACGACGCCGTAGGCGTCGCGGAAATCGCCCTGCGGCCGGCTCTCCGGGCGCTCGGCCAGTTCCAGGAGCCGCTCGGTCTGCCAGCCGAGCAGCTGATCGGTGAGCCCCTTGAAGGTCTTGCCCAGCATGACGAACCCGCCGGTGGCCGGGTCCCGCGCGCCCAGGTGCAGATTGGACAGCCAGCCGCGGCGACGGCCGTGCCCCCACTCGGCCGCCAGCACCACCAGGTCCAGCGTGTGCCGCGGCTTGACCTTGATCCACTCGCTGCCCCGCCGGCCGGCCGCGTACGGCGCGTCGAGTGACTTCACCACGACCCCCTCATGCCCGCGGCTGACCGCGTCGGCGAAGAACCGCTGGGCCTCCTCGGGGTCGGCGGTGACAATCCGCGGCACCCGCAGTCCGGCGGGCAGCACCGCAGCCAGCTGCGCCTGCCGCCCGGCCGCGGGCTCGTCGATCAGGTCCCGCCCGTCCACGTGCAGCAGGTCGAAGAAGAACGGGGTCAGCGGGATGTCCGGCCGCTGCTGATCCGGGATGCCCTGGGTGCCCGCCCGGCTGGCGGTGACCTGGAACGGCCGGGGCCGCCCGCTGGCATCCAGCGCGATGGCCTCCCCGTCCAGCACCAGCGACTGGGCCGGGCTGCCCAGCACCGCCGCGGTGATCTCAGGCAGCCGGCTGGTGATGTCATCCAGGCTGCGGGTGAACACCTTCACCTCGCCGCCCCGCCGGTGCACCTGGACCCGGATACCGTCGATCTTCCACTCCACCGCGGCCGGCGACACCCGCCCGAACGCGGCCGCCACGGTCGGGGCGGACGCGGCCAGCATGGGCCGCAGCGGCCGGCCGACCTCCAGCCGGAACGCGCGCAGGGCGGCTGACGCGGCCGCTGGGCCGCCAGCGCTGGCGGCGTTCAGCGCAGCCTCGGCGACCGCCGGCAGCGAGCCGCCGAGCAGATGAGCCCGGCGAACCTCGGCGGCGCTCACCCCGCCCGCGCGGGCCACCGCCTCGGCCATGACTCCCTCCAGCGCGCCCTGGTGCAGCTCGCCGGCCAGCAGCCGGGTCAGGAACGACCGCTCGGCCGCGCTGGCCCGGGCGAACACCCCGCCGAGCAGCCGCCTGCGCTCGGCCTGGGCTCCCGGCCCGGCCACCGCGCCAATCTCCGCGAAGGCCGCGTCGGTAGCGGCCAGGGTCAGCGGCGGCCCGGCCCCGGGCCGGGCGGCCTGGGTGGCATCGGCTACGGCGCCGGGCGCCGCGCCGAGCAGCCCGCCGATCGCGGCGTAGCCGACCCCGATCTGACGCTGACGGAGCTCACCGGACAGGAACGCCACGGCCACCGCGACCTCGCCCGGCGCGGCCCGGCGCAGCAGGCCGGCCAGCTCATCGATCTTGGCCCGGCGCCCGGCCGCCCCGGCTACCGCCTCTGACGTGCGTACCAGCTCGCTCAACAGCACAACAGGCATTCTGCCTGACGAGCTGCTGACGTCCGTGACCCCGCTGGTACCGCTCAGGCTGACCGGCGTCAGCACACAGCAGCCCTATGTTTCAGCGGACTCGCTGCAGATCCCGGGCTCCAGGTCGACGCAGGTGGCGGAAGCGCGGCCGCGGCTGGCCTGGGGCTCAGGGGCGCCGTGGGCTGGCTCCCGGCTCAGGGCGTCCTGACCTGGCCGTTGACATCGGCCTGGGCGCTGTCCGGCGTACCCTGGCTGTCCGGCCGGGACCCAGCCGGCGGCATCGGGTCCGGGGGCGGCGTGGCCTGGTTACTAGCCGCATTGCGCTGACTGCGCAGCAGCCCGCCGGCTGCGGCGGCCGCGATGAGCATCACGATTCCGGCTACCACCGCGGGCCACCGCCGGCTCCTGGCCTGTACGGGCTCCATCTTGCGGGCCGTCGCGACCATCGCCGCCGACACCTTGGGGGCGAGCTGCTCCTGCACGGCCACCCCGGTCCGCTCGAGGCGGGGCGCCACCCACACCCGGGCGTTGTACACGCCGCGGCTGGCGGTCAGCTGGGCGTTCCTGGCCAGCGGCGTGAACTGGGTGGAGGCCACCTCACGGGCGCGCCCGCTGTACTGGCGGGCCTGGTCTGCGACGAGCTTGGCGCCGGCTACGGCTCGCGACTTCGCGTCCTGGCTTGCGGTCTTTGAGAACACTTGAAACCTCCCCGAGCGACTCCCCGCGCCGCTCGATTTCCCTTGCTGGCAACACTCAACCCTGCGTTAACCCTGCGTTCCCCGGGCAGCCGCGCTCAACCCTGATTCGCCGCTTCATCCGCAGCGCCGTAAGGTACGAGGGGTGACCGGGTGGCAAAGGCTGCCGGCCGGAAACGGCCGGGTGTGTCCACGGGACACACCACAAATGCCCGGGCGCGCCATGCGAGGATTCCACTCATGACAAATACGCTTACCGCGACCCTGCGAACAAACCAGGGCACCATCGTGCTCCGCCTTTTCCCAGATCAGGCGCCGAAGACCGTCCGGAATTTCGTCGAGCTGGCCCAGGGTGGGCGCGAGTGGACGGACCCGCGGACCGGCAAGCCCAGCCAGGAAAGCCTGTACAACGGGACGATCTTCCACCGGGTGATCCCGGACTTCATGATCCAGGGCGGCGACCCGCTCGGCACCGGAACGGGCGGCCCGGGCTACCAGTTTGGTGACGAAATTCACCCCGACCTGGCCTTCAACCGCCCATATCTGCTCGGCATGGCCAACGCGGGCCCGGGGACCAACGGCTCCCAGTTCTTCATCACGACCGTGCCCACCCCGTGGCTGACCGGCAAGCACACCATCTTCGGCGAGGTCATCGAGGGCAACGATGTGGTGGACGCGATCGGCCACGTAGACCGGGACCGCCGGGACCGCCCGGCCAAGGACGTGGTCCTGGAGTCGGTCGAGATCAGCGGCGCGGGGGATGCACCCGGATCCGCTGGCTGACGGTATGGCGGCGTAGCCAGTGGCCGACGAACCCACGGCGCCCGGAACCGAGGCGCCGCCGGAAGCAGAGGTCCCGACCTGCTTCCGGCACCCGGGGCGGGAGACGTACCTGTCGTGCGTCCGGTGCGGCCGGCCGGCCTGCCCGGACTGCCTGCGCGATGCCCCGGTGGGCCGGCAGTGCGTGGACTGCGTGCGCGAGGGCAACCGGGGGGTCCGCCGGCCGACCGGCGTGTTCGGCGGGCGGGCCACCTCCGGGGCCACCGTCACCTGGGTGCTGGTCGGCCTCAACGTCCTCGCCTACCTGATCGAGTGGGTCTACCCGCGGGTCGTCAACTACTACGACATGATCGCGACCGGGTACGACCCGGTCATCCGGCAGGACGTGGGTGTCGCCCACGACCAGTGGTACCGGCTGATCACCTCCGCGTTCCTGCACGAACCAGGGCTCAGCGGGTTCGGCCCGGCGCACATCATCTTCAACATGCTGGCGCTGATCCTGGTCGGCCCGGCGCTGGAACGGCTGCTCGGGCCGCTCCGGTTCCTCTCGGTCTATGTGCTCAGCGCGCTCGGCGGGTCGGTCCTCTACTACCTGCTCGCGCCGACCAACCAGCCCGCGCTGGGGGCCTCGGGGGCGGTCTTCGGGCTGTTCGGCGCGTGGTTCGTGGTGGCCAGGCGGCTGCGGCTGGACAGCCGGGGGATCATCTTCCTGATCGTGCTCAACCTGGCCATCAGCTTCGCGGTCCCCTCGGTTGCCTGGCAGGACCACGTCGGCGGGCTGATCGTCGGGAGCCTGCTCACCGCCGTCTACGCGTATGCGCCCAAGCAGCACCGGACGCTGATCCAGGCGGGCGCCACGCTGATCGTGGTGGCCGTGCTGGTGGTGGCGGTGGTGACCCGGGACAGCCAGCTGGCCACGGTGGCCCTGCGCTAGAGGGGTCCTAGCGCCACTTGGTGGACAGCACCACCCCGGCGATGATGAAGCCGAAGCCGACCACCAGGTTCCAGTCGCCCAGCGCGCCGATGGGCAGGCTGCCCTGCGTGACGTAGAACAGCGCGATCCAGGCCAGCCCGATCAGCAGGCAGGCCAGCATGGCCGGCACCAGCCACCGCGGGCTAACCTTCGCCTTGGCGGTCCGCTGCGGCGGCGTGTAGACCGACTTGGTTCTGACTCGGGACTTGGGCACGGTCGTCTCCTGGTCAATAGCTCTGCCCGAGTGTAACGCCGGGCAGAGGGCCGCACGCCGCCGGTGAGCCGTGGTCTAGGTATGGGTGGCTCCGGGGGTCGGCGTGCTGGCGCTCACCGTCGGCGTCGGCGTGGTCTGCGTCGGCGTCGGTGTCGGCGTGGTGGGCGTCTGGGTCGGGGTGGGCGTCGCGGCCACGTAAATCGTCACCGTCGACCCGGACGCCAGGCTGCTGCCCGCCGCCGGGTTCTGCTGGAACACGTTGCCGGGAGTCGCGCTGGCCGGGCCCGCCACGGTGATGACGTGGACACTGAATCCCTGGTTCTGCAGGATCGATTCGGCGGTCGCCTTGGGATCACCGACCACGTTCTGGACCTGGGTTCCGCCCCCGGACACGAAGATGGTGACCTGGCTGCCCGTCGCCAGCAAGGTCCCGGCTGGCGGGTTCTGCCGCACCACCTTGCCCTGCGGGGCGGTGGAGGTGTTGTCCGTCTTGGTGATCACCTGGAATTGGCTCAGCCTCTGCTGCGCGGTGGCCTGCGAATCCCCCACCACGTTGGGCAGGCTGATCTTCTTGGGGCCGGACGACACCCGCAGGGTGACCACGCTCTTCGGCGCCACCTTGGCGCCGAACTGCGGGTTCGTGCTGATCACGATGCCGCTCTTGACCGAGGACGAGGACACCTTGACCACCTTCGGGGTGAGGCCCGCCTTGGTCACCGCCTTCTTGGCCTGGCTCTGGGTCATGCCGACGACCGAGGGTACCGCGTCGGTCTTCCCGCCCCCGCCGCCCAGCAGCAGGTACGCGAGCACCACGACGATGAGGGCGGCGACCGCGCCGAGGATCCACCACAGCGCGCGACGGCGGCCGCGGCCTTCGCCGTCATATCCACCGCCCTCGGTCCCGTACGGGGTCATCGCCCCGGTCGGGGCGGCGCCAGCCATCATCGTGGCCGGGCCGATCCGCTGGGTGCCCGGCACGTACATCTCGGTGGCCTGCGGCGGCGCGGCCACCGGCACGCCGGACAGCGCGCGCTGGATGTCGGTGCGCATCTCGGCGGCGGACTGGTAGCGCTCGGCCGGGTCCTTGGCCATCGCCTTCAGCACGATGGAGTCGGCCCAGGATGGGATCTCCGGATCGATCTGGGACGGCGGGATGGGGTTCTCCCGGACGTGCTGATAGGCGATCGCGACCGGGGAGTCACCGGTGAACGGCGGCCGCCCAGTGAGCAGTTCATACAGCAGGCAGCCGGCGGAGTACAGGTCGCTGCGCGCGTCCACCCGCTCACCGCGGGCCTGCTCGGGCGACAGGTACTGGGCCGTGCCGATTACCTGCGCGGTCTGCGTCATCGTGGCCTGCGTGTCGCTGACCGCCCGGGCGATGCCGAAGTCCATCACCTTGACCTCGGCTGACCGGGTGAGCATCACGTTGCCGGGCTTGATGTCGCGGTGCACGATGCCGTTGCGGTGGCTGTAATCCAGGGCCCGGAGCACGCCGTCGGTGATCTCCAGCGCGCGCTCGGGGAGCAGCCGCCGGTCGTCGCGGAGCAGCTCGCGCAGGGTCCGCCCGTCCACGTACTCCATCACGATGTAGGGCACGTGGGTGGGACCGGAGGCGTCCTCTCCGGTGTCGTAGACCGCGACGATGGACGGGTGGTTCAGCGACGCCGCGGACTGGGCCTCGCGGCGGAAGCGGGCCTGGAACGTCTGGTCACGGGCCAGGTCCTCGCGGAGCGTCTTGACCGCGACGATCCGGTCCAGCCGGATGTCCCGAGCCCGGTAGACCTCGGCCATGCCACCCCGGCCGACGACGCCGTCGAGTTCGTAGCGGCCACCGAGAAGCCGTGGCTGTGTCATGTCTCGCACGTCAGTAACCGTCCTGCGTCGTTGTCGTCCATCGGTCGGCCCGGTGACCGCGGATGCGGACGTCCGGGCGGGCCAGCGGACCAGTGGCCCTGGCCGCAGCGTATGCGGAGCGATGCAGTTTCACTATTTCCCCACGGCGGCCAGGTAGGCCTGGATGATCTTCACGGCGATCGGCGCGGACGCGTCCGCGCCGAGGCCCCCACCCTTAACGACGACGCCGACCGCTATCTGCGGGTTGGCAGCTGGGGCGAAACAGGTGAAAACCGCGTCGTCCAGGCCCGAGTTGTTGATCCCGGTCTGCGCCGTCCCGGTCTTCGCCGCGATCACGAGACCCGGTACATCGGCGGTGGCGTGCGCCGTGCCCTGGGTGGACTGGGTCACGCTCGTCATCATCGAGTTCAGGTCGCCCGCGACCCGGGGGGAGATCGGGTGGCTCAGCACGGTGGGCGGGGTGGTGGACAGCGGGGTCAGGTCCGGCGCGGTGATCTTGTCCACCAGGTAAGGCCTCATCAGCGTGCCGTTGTTGGCGACGGCGGCGGACAGCATCGCCTCCTGCAACGGGGTCACCGTGTCGCTTTCCTGGCCGATCGCCGCGCCCGCCGCCTGCGCCTTGTCCGTGTACAGGGGGAAATTGCTCTGGGTGACGGGCAGCGGGATCGTGAGGTGCGGGTCGTTCATCCCGTAGAGGTCGGCCTGCTGCTTCAGCTTGCCCCCGCCCAGCTGCATACCGAGGTTGCCGAACACCGTGTTGCAGGACACGGTGAACGCGAAGATGAGCGGCACCTTGCCGTTGCCCGTGGGGTTGCTGCCGTTGTCGCAGGCCTCGCCGTCGAAGTTGATCAGCGGCTGGGTGACGCCGGGCAGCTTGAGCTTGGTCGGCGCGTACACCGGGGTGCTCGCGGTGAGGCCCCGGTCGGTCATCGCGGCCGAGCTTGTCACGATCTTGAACGTGGAGCCGGGCGGGAACGTGTCATTCAGCGCCCGGTTCAGCAGCGGCTGGTTCGGGTCGTTCAGCAGCCGCTTGTCGTTCTTGACCAGCTTGGTGCCGTTCAGCGTGGCCAGCTCGTTCGGGTCGAACGAGGGATAGGAGGCCAGCGCCAGTACCGCGCCGGTTCGCGGGTTCAGCGCGACCACCCCGGCCTGCCGGCCCTGGGCCGCCAGCGCGTTGTAGGCCGCCGTCTGCGCCGCGGAGTTGATCGTGAGCTGAACGGTGGCGCCCTTCTTCGGCTTGCCGGTGACCAGGTCGATCAGGTTGTGCACGGCCAGCGCCGGGTCGGACGCGGACAGCTGCTTGTTCTCGGTCTGCTCGATGCCGGTCGCGCTGAACAGCGAGTCGTACCCGGTGATCGGCGCGTACATCGGGCCGAACGGGTAGTGCCGCTGGTATTCGCCGAGCTTCTTGTTGAGCCGGGAAGCGGCGATCACTTTCTGGTCGGCGGTGACGATCGAGCCGCGCTGGAACTGGAACTGCTCGGAGAAGGTCCGGCCGTTGCCCGGCTCGTTGGCCAGGCTGGCCGCGTCGAAGCCCTGCAGCCAGTTCACGTTGACCAGCAGCAGCACGAACATGACCAGGCAGGCCAGGGAGACACGGCGCAGCGCGCGGTTCATCCGGCCCGCACCACCTGGGTCATGCCCTCCTCCTGGATGGGCTGCGGGGCCGGTCTGCGGGCCGTGTCGCTGATCCGCATCAGGATGGCGATCAGCATCCAGCTGGCGACCAGTGAAGAACCGCCCTGGGACAGGAACGGGGTGGTGATGCCGGTCAGCGGGATCAGCCGGGTGGTGCCCCCGACGATGACGAAGACCTGCAGCGCGATGACGAAGGCGAGGCCGCCCGCGAGCAGCTTGGAGAACGGGTCCCGCACCGCGATCGCGGCCCGCAGCCCACGCTGCACGATCAGCCCGTAGATGATCAGCAGCGCCATCAGCCCGGTCAGCCCGAGTTCCTCGCCGAACGCGGTGATGATCAGGTCGCTCTGCACCAGCGGGGTGTAGTAGGGCTGGCCCTGGCCCAGGCCCCGGCCCAGGATGCCGCCGAAGCCGAGCCCGTACAGCCCCTGCACCAGCTGGAAGGCGGTGGTGTGCACGTGGGCGAACGGATGCAGCCAGATCGTGAACCGCTCGCCGACGTGGCTGAACAGCCGGCTGGCCACCAGGGCGCCGAACACGAACAGCAGGAACCCGATGAGCAGCCAGGAGGTGCGCTGGGTGGCGATGTACAGCATCACCACGAACATGCCGAAGAACAGCGCGGAGGTGCCGATGTCCGACTCGAAGATCAGCACCAGCAGGCTGACGGCCCAGGCGATGAGCACCGGCCCCAGGTCCCGGGCCCGGGGCAGGTCGATGCCCAGCACCCGCCGTCCGGCCAGCGCCAGCACGTCACGCTTGGCCACCAGGTAGCCCGCGAAGAACACGGCCAGGGCGAGCTTGGCGAACTCGCCCGGCTGGATCTCGAAGCCGCCCAGCAGGATCCACACCTTGGCCCCGTTGATCTCGCTCATCGAGGCGGGCAGCAGCGCCGGAATCGCGAACAGCGCGAGGCCGATGGCCCCGAGCGTGTAGGTGTACCGCTGCAGGGTGCGCGGCTGCCGGATGAACGCGAGCACGGCGACGAACGCGGCCAGCCCGAACGCGCTCCACAGCACCTGGTAGAGCGTGGTGGACGTGGTCATCGTGGTGATCACGCTGCCGGTGTTGCCGCCCCGCCCGGACTGCTGGAGCCGGTAGATCATCACGATGCCCAGGCCGTTGAGCAGGGCGGCCAGCGGCAGCAGCAGCGGGTCGGCCCACGGGGCGAGCCAGCGCACCGCCAGGTGCGCGACACCGACCAGGACCGCGAACGCGATCCCGTACTCGAACAGGCCCGCCGGTATCTTGCTGTTCAGCCCGAGCCCCACGTTGGCGTAGGCGAACAGCACGACAACGACCACGAAGATGAGCATGAGCAGCTCGGTCCGCCGGCGTCCGTGCTGCGGGGCGGGCCCGCTGACCGGCACGCTGGCCTGCGCAGCGGTACTGGGGCCCAGCGGCTCATCGGACGGGGAGGCGACCGCGCTCACTAGGTTCCCCCGTTCCCGGTGCCGGCCGGCGGCGCCGGGCAGTCGGCCGGGATAGGCGGCTTCTGCGGCCTGACCTCCTTGACCACGGTCTTGCCCTTGACCCTGGTCTTCACCTTCTTCGGCGGCGTGTTCTGCCATGTGCGCAGCGCCTGGTACGCGTTCTGGCAGCGCTGGTAGTCGGTCCGGATGTGGGTCACGATGTTGTGCGCGCCGGACAGGCCGGACGGGGAGGTGATCGTGGCCTGCAGGTCAGAGACGTCCATCTGGGGCAGCATGGCCACCGGGATGCTGGTCCGCTCCGCCACGCTGTTCAGGCTCATCCCGGCCACGTTCTGGTTGATGCCCCGGTAGATGACGACCTTTCCACCGTTCGCCGCGACGTAGTACTGGCTCTGCGTGTACCGCCAGCCCGCGTACGCCCCGCCGACGACCAGGACCAGCAGGATCACCAGCGCCGACTTGACCAGCGGGAGCCGGCGGCGCCGCCGGTGGTGAGCGCCTTCCGCGGCTTCCCCGCGCGGCGGCGCCGGGTCGTCGTGCGCGATGGCCACGGCGGGGTGCGGCGCGGTCCGGGTCAGCAGATGAGCCCGCCCGGCCGGGGTGTCGCTGCGGAAGTGGGTGCCGCCGCTGCCGTTGGACGCCGCGCCGACCACGACCGAGGTGTCGCTGGGCGGCAGATGAGCGGTGGCGCTGTCCACCACATCCGCGACGATGCAGGTGATGTTGTCCGGGCCGCCGCCCCGGATGGCCAGCTCGATGAGCTGCAGGACGACCTCGTCCAGGCTGGCCACCTGGGCCAGCGTCTTGTACAGCGTCTCCTCGCTGACCACGCTGGACAGCCCGTCGGAACAGAGCAGGTAGCGGTCACCGAGCCGGGCCTCGCGCAGCGACAGGTCCGGCTCCACGTCGGCGCGGCCGTCCAGGGCCCGCAGCAGCATCGACCGCTGCGGGTGGGTGGCCACGTCGTCCGGGCTGATCCGGCCCTCGTCCACCAGCGTCTGGACCAGCGTGTGGTCGTGCGTGATCTGGTGGAATTCGCCGTCCCGCAGCAGGTAGGCGCGTGAGTCACCGATGTGCACCAGGGCAACCCGGTGCCCCGACCACAACATCGCGGTGAGCGTGGTGCCCATGCCCTCGAAGGCCGGGTCGGCGGCGACCATGTCGTGCAGCGTGTGGTTGGCCTCGGTGACCGCGCCGGCCAGCGCGTCGAGCAGGTCGCTGCCGGGTACGTCATCGTCGAGCCGGGCGATGGCATCGATGGCCGCGGCGCTGGCGACCTCGCCCGCCGCGTGGCCGCCCATGCCGTCCGCCACGGCCAGCAGGCGTGGGCCGGCGTACGCCGCGTCCTCGTTCCCCTCCCGGAGGAGCCCGACGTCCGAGCGGATCGCGTACCGGAGTGCAAGTGTCATCTGCGCAATTCCAGAACGGTCTTGCCGATGCGGATCGGCACGCCTGTCGGCACCGGGGTCGGCTGGGTCACCTTCTGCCGGTCGAGGTAGGTGCCGTTGGTTGACCCGAGATCCTCCACGATCCACTGACCGTCTTGAGGGAATAGCCGGGCATGTCGGCTCGAAGCGTAGTCATCGTTGAGCACCAGCGTGGCATCATTTGACCGACCGATGGTGATTTGCTGCTCGGTCAGGGCGAGGCTGGTGCCAGCCAGGGCGCCGGCGGTGACGAGCAACCGCTGCGGGTCACCGCGGCCGGCCCGGCCGGGCCGGGACGCCTTGGAAGGCCGCTGGCGGGCGGGCTGGCGCTGCCGCTTCTGCTTGCGGCTGGACTGGGACTGGCCGAACAGATCCGTGCGCACCACGCCCACCGCTGTGATCACGAAGAGCCACAGGACCGCCAGAAAGGCGAGCCTGATCAGGGTGAGGGTCAGCGCGTTCATCGGGTCATGTGCCCCTTGGGTACCTAGCCATCCGTGGGCCTTACCAGCCAGTCTGCTGGGCGCGGGCCCGGCCGTGCGCCGGCATCAGTAGATTCCGTCCCGCCGGAACACCAGCGTGGTCCGGCCCAGGGTCACCTGGGTGCCGTCCTTCAGCGTGACCCGGTGGATCGGCTGGCCGTTGACGAACGTCCCGTTGGTGGAGCCGAGGTCCACGAGCACGACCTCGCCGTCCTCCACCCGCAGCTCGGCATGGTGGCGGGACACCCCCGGATCGACCAGCCGGAGGTCACAGTCGGTGCCGCGGCCCAGCATGGTGACCGGAGCGTTCAGCTCATACGTTCGCTGGCTGCTGCCATCCGGTCCGGGTTCCGGGCCAGACACCAGCAGCCTCGGGCGGCCGCCGAAGCTGCCCGGGGCGTGCGGCAGGTCGCTGGCGGGCCTGCGGATCTCGCCCCCTTCCACGGTGGTGCCGCGGATGACGCCAGACCGGATCCGGAACGTACCCGTGGTCAGGTCCGGGACCCCCTCGAAGCGCATCCGCACCGGGCCCACGAAGGAGTACCCCTGCTCCCTCGCGTGCTCGCGGGCCAGCGTGGCCAGTTCCACACCGAGACTGTCCGCGTACACCTCCAGACGATCGAAATCGGTCTCCGCAATCTCCACCACGAAATCGTTCGGCACCAGGGTCCTGCCCTGCGCCACGATCGCCGCACGGTCATCCATCTCGCGCTGTACCGCGCTGGCCACCTCGACCGGCTGCAGCTCGGACTTGAACGCCCGCGCGAAGGCACCCTCCACCATGCCCTCGAGCCGGCGCTCAAAGCGCTGTAGCACTCCCACCGGGTACCTCCTTCCCCTGTTCCGCATCCGATGGTATCGGCGCTCAGTGCCCACTTGCGGACGTGCTAACCTGACTCACTGCGTAGGGCGGGTGGCGGAACGGCAGACGCGCACGGTTCAGGTCCGTGTGTCCGAAAGGACGTGAGGGTTCAAATCCCTCCTCGCCCACACTGATGATGCTGATCTCGGGTCGCGCGGGGGTCCAGTTGCTTGGCGGTCGGGCGTGCTGGCCTGCAGCCTATGCGCCGGCCGCCGATGCTTGGGCGATCTTGGCAGGTCAGCGACGGCACTGTGACCACCAGGTAATCCAGGTCAGCCGCCGGGCAGCGCCGGGCGGGCCCGGGTGAACGCGGATGTCGCCGTCATCGGGGCCGGTGCGCTGGGGCTGAGCACCGCGCTGCACTGTGCGCTGCTGGGCCGTTCGGTTGTCGTGCTCGACCGGCGGGCGCCCGGCTCGCAGGCCTCCGGCCGGGCGGCAGGCCTGTTCAAGTCGGTGCAGGGTGATGAGATCCGTACCTTCCTGGCCCGCCGCAGCATCGAGAAGGTACGGACGTTCGAGCAGTGGGCCGGTGTCCCGCTGCCGCTGGCGGAGTCGGGCAGCCTGCTGGTAGCGCGCAGCGCCGGGCACAAGGCGCTGCTGGCCGCCGAGGCGGCCCAGTCCCGCGGCTGGGGTGTCGAGCTGGCCGCGATCAGCCCGGCCGAGGCGGCCGAGCGGTCCGGCGGCTACTGCCAGCCGGCCGGGGACGAGGACGCGGTCTGGTGCCCGGAGGACGTGTATATCGAGGAACCCAGCTGGCTGATTGACAGCTACACCGGCGCGTGCCAGCGGCTGGGCGTGGAGGTCCTGGCGGATGAGGCGGTCACCGCGGTCCTGACGACCGGCGGCGCCATCAGCGGGCTGGACACCGTGGCCCGGCGCATCGACACCCCGGTGGTGGTGGACGCGGCCGGCGCCTGGGTGCGCCAGGTCGGCGCGCTGGCTGGCGCCCGGGTCGCGGCCGCCCCGGTGCGGCACCAGCTGCTGATCACCGAACCCACCGCCGAGGTCCCGGCCAGCGCGCCCATCGCCCGGGTGCTGGACCACGCTGTCTACCTGCGGCCGGCCCGCGGCGGGCTGATGGTCGGCGGGTTCGAGGCGCGCCCGCTGCCGGTGGATCCGCGGACCGAGCCGCCCGACTTCGACACCGACTCGGTTCCCCTGGACCTGGGCGTGCTGCGCCAGATGACCGTGGACGTCGCCCGCCAGGTCCCGGTGGCCGCGCAGGCCGCGGTGGCCGAGCATCGGGGTGGCATGTTCACGATGAGCCCGGACGGACGCTTCCTGGCCGGGCCGGTCCCGGAGGTGCCCGGCCTGTGGGTTGCCAGCGGCTGCAACGGATCCGGGTTCTCCTCGTCCCCGGCGATCGGGGAGGTGCTGGCCGGGTGGATCAGCAGCGGCCAGCCGGGCCGGGACATGTCCGCGCTGGCGCCGTCCCGGTTCGGCCCGCTGCCAGACGAGATGCTGGTCGAGCGCGGTATCTGGCAGTACGCCCACTACTACGACCCGGTGACGGCGCCACCGGCGGGGTGACCATCGTCAAGGCTGATGGGTTCCGGGGCGGAAGCGGGCCGTCAGCTGGGTGCCGTGCTCAGCCGGTGACCGCGGGAGGTCACGGGACCACGATGACCGGGCAGTGCGCGTGCCGGGCCAGCCAGCCCGGCACCGACCCCGCGACATGGTGCCACACGCGCGCCGGGGCGCCGATGACCAGTGCGTCCGCCGTGAACTCGTCGGCCACCGCGGCCAGTTCCCGTGCCGGGCTGCCCTGCCGGGTGAGGATGCGGACGTCCAGCCCGGTCCGGTCGCAGATCTCGTCGAGCTCGGCGAGCAGCCAGCGCTGGGTTTCCTGCGAATCCCGGTTAGGCGCGATGACCTGCCCGGTCAGCGGCTCGCAGAACACCCCGGGCATGGTCACGTACGCGACGAGCAGGCTGCGGTCGAGCCGCCGGGCCATGCCCATGGCGTAGGCGAGCGCGTGCCGGCTGGACTCCGAGCCGTCGTAGCCGACCACCACCGGGTGATCGGAGTCCGGGGGGGTCCCGGGCCACTGGTCCGAGCAGTCGGCGGGCTGCGGCGCGGGGGTCAGGCCGGTGGGCGGCCGCTCTTCGCCCGGCCGGCCGCCGCCGGGCTGGCCGGCGGCAGACCGGTCGGCGCCAGGCGGCTCGGCGCCAGGCGGCTCGGCACTGGGCTGGCTGGCACTGGGCTGGCCAGCCTGTCCCGGGCCGGTTTCGGGTCCGCCGGGCTGGGCGTCACGCGGCCGGGCCGGCGGCGCGTCTGGCCGGCCTAGCCAGAGCCATGCCCGCTGGCCCCACCGGCGCCGTTCAGGCTGGCCCGGAAGAGGCTGGCCCGGAAAGGGCTGAGGCTCTGCCTGGTCCATGGCTTCTTATCCTCGCGAATCCATGCTCCACTGACCGCTGGCCTACCGCAAGCTACGTTAGTTTTGCTTAAACAAGTACCTAGCCTGATTCCATACCTGGCGGGGCCTCCCGGGCCAGACCCGGGGGGCCTTTGTGGTATCCAATACCTTCCGCGGCGCCTTGTATGCGGCAAACACGCGGAGCGGCCCCGGCCGGCCTGGCTGAGTGCCTGCTGGCCGGTGGCTGAGCGCCTGCTGACCAGCCATGGCCACGGGACGCCGGGGCAGGAGGCACAATCGATAACGTGCCAGAACTTCCGGAGGTCGAGTCGCTCGCCGTGTTCCTGCGCGAGCGGGCGGCCGGCCAGGTCATCGACCGGGCTGACAGCGCGGCGATCTCGGTGCTCAAGACGTACCGGCCCGACCTGACCGTGCTGCGCGGCCGGGCCGTCGACGGCATCCAGCGGCACGGCAAGTTCCTCGACCTCGTCGTGGTGCCCGGCGCGGGCCAGCCGCCAGACGGCCCGCTGCACCTGGTCATCCACCTGGCCCGCGCCGGATGGCTGCGCTGGCGGGAAGACCTGCCCGCGGCGCCGCCCAAGCCCGGTAAGGGTCCGCTCGCCTTCCGGCTCCGGTTCACCGACGGCACCGGCTTCGACCTGACCGAGGCGGGCACCAAGAAGCGGCTGGCTGTATACCTGGTCACCGACCCAGCCGAGGTCCCCGGGGTGGCCGCGCTGGGCCCCGACCCGCTGGCCGACTCGTTCACCGTCGAGGCGCTGGCCGGGATGCTGGCGGGCCGGCGGACCCAGGTCAAGGGCGTGCTCCGGGACCAGAAGATCATCGCCGGCATCGGCAACGCCTACTCCGACGAGGTGCTGCACGCGGCCAGGATGTCCCCGTTCCGGCTGGCCTCCAGCCTGACCGAGGACGAGATCAAGGGGCTGCACGCGGCCATCGTGACCACGCTGGCCGACGCGGTGGACCGGTCGGCGGGGCTGGCGGCCGGGAACCTGAAGGCGGAGAAGAAATCGGGCCTGCGGGTTCACGGGCGGGCCGGGCAGCCCTGTCCGGTGTGCGGTGACACCGTGCGCGAGGTCTCGTTCGCCGATTCCGCGCTGCAGTACTGCCCCACCTGCCAGACCGGCGGCAAGCCGCTGGCCGACCGCCGGATGTCCCGCCTGCTGAAGTGATCCCCGCCTGGCCCGTGCACCCGGCCAGCTCAGTGCACGGGTGAGCCGTTCATCCGTGACCCGCCCGCCGGGCCGAACATGTCGTGCAGCTCACTCCACCGGACCGAGGCGCACCCGTTCAGCCGGGAGAACCGGCCGTCCACGTGCTGGCCGAAGAAGGTCCCGGTGACCCTGGCCCGCTGCGGCCCGGAGACCATCATCGGGCACATGATCCCGCGCGGTACCGCCGCGAACGGGTTCTTGGCCGCCAGCAGCTCGTGGCACGCGGCCCTGGCGTCCGGCTGCGTCCCGCCGACGGGGTCGCAGCGCAGCGTCCACCGCTCCCGCTTGGCACCCGGGCCGGGCGTGACCACCACGTTCAGCGACACCTTGGCCGCGGGCGCGTGGTGGCTGGGCGTTCCCGTGCTGGACACGCTGCCACAGCCAGCCACCGCGAGCACACCGAGCGCGGCGAGCAGGAAGTACCGGGTGCCGGGCAGCCCGGGCCACGAGGAGATCTTCATGCACATGTGACGCTCCGGGGGGCAGCGGGGTTCCGTCGCCCGCGAGGTTGCCCAGGCGGCCGTGGATCACCCCAGGTCAGCCTGGGAAATCGCGGTGATCGGGACGGGCCAGGCCGGATAGAGGCGGGATAAAGGCAGGCAGTTATCCGAACGTTATGTGGTGTTTGTCCGTACGTGATAGTGGATATGCCCGCTAGGAAAGGAATGTCCGGCCTGCTGGAGACGCGGACGGACCGGCGATTCCGGCACCAGTGGGTGCCTCTCGGGGGGATTTCGCATGCCTGTGCCGTCTCATCGCTGGTGGACGTATGCCTGCGGCACGCTGGCCGGCGTTTCGCTGGTCAGCGGCTTGAGTATGGCACCGGCCGCGGCCGCCCCGGTGGCTGGGGCGGGCCCGGTGGCTGGGGCGGGTGCGCGGGCTGCGGCGGGTGCGCGGGCTGGTGAGCCAGCCGCCGGCCGCGCCGCGGTCCGGTCGGGCCGCCGATTCAACGTCGGGGCGACCCACTCGCCGCAGTTGCTTGGTCAGCTCGCCGCGCCCAGCGCCGATGCCGGGTCGGCCACTCCCGGGTCGGCCACTCCCGGGTCGGCCACTCCCGGGTCGGCCAGCCCCGGGCGGCCCACGCGGGCCCCGGCCGGCCGGCTCAGAGGGGCCAGGCAGGGCGTGGACGTGGCCTCGTTCCAGCACCCGAATGGCAAAACGATCAACTGGACGCAGGCCCGCGCGGCCGGGATCCGGTTCGCCGGCATCAAGGCCACCGAGGGGACTTACTACCGCAACCCGTACGCGCTGACCGACCTGGCCCGCGCGCGGGCGGCCGGGATTTCGGTGGCCGCGTACGCCTTCGCCATCCCGAACGGCAACGGTGCCAGCAGCAGCCCGGTCCGGCAGGCGGACTACCTGGTCAGCTATCTGGGCCGGCTTCGCCGCAGCGTGCCGATCATGCTGGACATCGAGTACAACCCCTACGGCCGGGAGTGTTACGGGCTCGGCGCCCGGGCCATGGTGTCCTGGATCTCCGGGTTCAACCGCGAGATCAAAGCCAGGACCGGCAGCAAGCCGATCATGTACGTCCCGGTGTACTGGTGGGCCACCTGCACCCGCAGCCACGTGGGCTACGGCCAGCGGCCCTTGTGGGTGCCGTATTACACCACCGCGGCCAGGCCACCGCGGTTGCCCGCGGGCTGGACGACGTGGTCTATCTGGCAGTATTCGAGTACCGGGACCGTGCGCGGGATCCCCGCGCCCGGCAACACCGACCTCGACCAGGCCAACCCGGCCGCTCCGCGGGTGCTGGGCAGCCACCGCTAGCTGATCACCCAGCGTCACTGAAACTCTCGGCAGCCGCCCGCCGAGTGCCCGCCGGGCAGCACCCGCGTTCGGCTTTGCTAGGCCAGGATGGCGGTGGGATGGCACCATGAGTGGGATGGGCGTGCCAACCAAAGCCGGGCAGAACCGGGTGGACGCGACGGCACGGGCGGTAATCGAAAGCGCGGCCGACGCGATCGTGGCGTTCAGCACGGACCGCTCGGTGCTGCTGTGGAATCCAGCAGCCGAGCGGATGTTCGGCTGGCCCGCGGCCGAGGTGCTCGGCCTGGAGCCGCCGATCATTCCCGAGGAGCTACAGGCCGAGCACAACGCGGTGCTGGAGCGGGTCCGCCGGGGCGGGCAGATCTCGTTCGTTACCCGCCGGGCCCGCAGCGACGGCACCCTCATCGACCTGCGCATCGACATCAGCCCGCTGGCCGGCCGGGATGGCGAGGTGCTGGGCTGGGTCAACGTGTGCCACCCCACCGACGAGGATGACGAGGCCCGGTACTACATCGCGCAGCGCGCCCGGGTGGTCCGCCGCCTCGGCGACGTGGTGGCCGACATGAACGCCCAGCGCGACCTGGAGGCGGTGCTGGACCGCATCGCCGCCAGCCTGCGCGAGCTGACCGGCGCCGACGCGGGCGGCTTCGTCCTCATCGAGGACGACAAGCTCCGGCTGGTCAGCATGGACGGCCTGCCCGCCAGCCTGCGCGGGCGCACCGCCGATCTGGAGTCCAGCCTGGTGGGCCAGCTGATGAGTTCCGGCCAGACGGTGATGATGGCCACCGGCGAGTCTGGCGAGTTCGACGACCTGATCTGGTCCGCGCTGCCCGGCCTGCACACGATCGCGCTCAGCCTCTCCCACGTCGCGGGCCGACCCTACGGCGGCCTGTACGCGCTGTATAGCGGGCGGACGGTGGGTCACATCGAGCTGGAACTGCTCGAGCTGATGGCCGGGCACGCCAGCGTCGCGCTGACCAACGCCATGGCGTTCGAAGAGGTCGTCCGGCAGCGGGCGCATGAGCGCGCGGTGATCGACGCCAGCGCCGACGGCATCGCCGTGCTCGACGCGCACGGCCTGATCCGGCAGTGGAACCCAGCCGCGCACGCGCTGACCGGCTTGTCCGCCGTGGAGGTCACCGGCCGGCCGCCGCCGTTCCCGGTGCCCCAGCCGGGCAGCGGCAAGCTGACCCACCGGCTGCCCAGCGGCCGCTGGCTCGACGTGCTGTGCAACGGGCTGGACGGCCGCGACGAGCGGGTCATCGACTTCCGCGACGTGACCGCGGCCAAGGAGCTGGAGGAGGCCAAGGATCTGTTCCTGGCCACCACCAGCCACGAGCTGCGCACGCCGATCACGGTCGTGCAGGGTTTCGCGAGCACGCTGGCCAGCCGCTGGGACAAGCTGGCGGACGCCGAGCGGCGCGCCGCGGTGCAGACCATCGCCGACCGGGCCGGGTCACTCGGAAGGCTGGTGGAGCAGTTGCTGCTCGGCTCGCGGGCCGGGGCGGATCAGCTGACCGTCACCAACGGGCCGTTCGATCTGGCTGCCCTGCTCCGCGGCTCGGCGGTGGCGTTCCGGCCGCTGTCCGAGGCGCACACGCTGTCGGCGGACATCCCGGACGGGCTGCCACCCGCCTACGGCGACCCGATGGCCACCGACATCATCGTGGGCCAGCTGCTGGAGAACGCGTTCAAGTATTCCCCGGGCGGCGGCACGGTCGTCGTCGCGGCCCGGCTGGCTGGCGACTGGATCGAGGTCACCGTCGAGGACGAGGGCATCGGCATCGCGCCCGGCGACCATGAGCGGATCTTCGAGCGCTTCGTGCAGGGTGAGACCGGCGACCGGCGCAGGTTTGGCGGGATCGGTCTCGGGCTGTACATCGTCCGGCAGCTGGCCCGGGCTCAGGGCGGCGAGGTGGCCGCCTCGTCCCGCCCGGACGGCGGTACCTGCATGCGGCTGCAGCTGCGCCCCGCGGCCGGCTGAGCCGGCGCCGGGAAGCGCGTCATGCAGGCAAAGCCCGCGCGGAACGTTATGCCTGGGTGGTATAGATCTACGGTGCGCAGTGCCCGCTCCGCCGCGCCTGGCCCGAGTGCCGTGCCACGTTCATCCCCCGCCTCGCCCTCCCCGGGGTGAGCTGTGCTCCGGAGGACCTCTATGCGCCTGGCTGTGCTGCTGGCCGTGCCGCTGCGCAGGGCAACGACGCTGACGCTGGCGTCCGGCCTGATGGCGGCGGCCCTGGCCGGGACGGCCGCGGGCGCGTCCGCCGGCACCGCCGGCTCGCTGTCCGCCGGGCTCCCTGGCTCGCTGTTCAGCGGGCCCGCTGGCGGGCCGTCCGGCGGGGCGTCCGGTGGGGCGGGCGGTGGGGCGGGCGCCTCGCCCCGCTTCGTGGTGCCGCCCCGGCCCGGCCGGCTGCCGGCCGGGCTGCGCCAGATCTGCCCGGTGCCCACCACGGCCGGCCAGATGCAGTGCCAGTCCATCGGGCGCGCTACGGCCCGCACTGGGGCCCGCGGCGTGACGCCGGCCAGCAAGCCAGCCGCGGGCGCGCTGCGCCCGAACCAGCTGACCGGCGCCTACGGGCTGACCGCGGCGGCCAGGAACGGCGGCAAGGGCGCGCGGGTCGCGATCGTGGACGCCTACAGCGATTCGCACGCCGCCGGCGACCTGGCCGTGTACCGGAAGTGGTTTGGCCTGCCCGCCTGCAAGACGTCCACCGGCTGCCTGAAGATCGTTAACCAGAACGGAAAATCCCGCCCGCTGCCGGCCGCCGCGTCGGCGTGGGCCGAGGAGGCATCGCTGGACCTGGATATGGTCTCCGCCATCTGCCCGAACTGCAAGATCCTCCTGGTCGAGGCGAACGGCCCCGGGGTCGGCAACATGACCAGGGCCGAAGCCACCGCGGTCGGCTGGACCAGGTACGTGTCCAACAGCTGGGGCAGCGGCAGCGAGTTCACCGGGGAGAAGAACTACGACCACTACTTCAACCACCAGGGCGTGGTGATCACCGCGGCCGCGGGGGATTCTGGCTTTGGGACCCAGTGGCCGGCCGCGTCCCGGTACGTGACCGCGGTCGGCGGTACCACGCTGCAGGTCGGCGGGACCGGCGGCAGCGGGTTCACCCGCAGCTCGGAGACCGCGTGGGGGGTGGATTCCGGCAGCGGCGCCACCGCTTCGGGCTGCTCCCGGTTCGAGTCCAAGCCGTCCTGGCAGAAGGACACCGGATGCCCGCGGCGGACCGAGAACGATGTGGCCGCGGACGCCGACCCGGTCACCGGGGCCGCGGTGTATGACTCGGTGCCGGGAAAGGGCCTGGGGCTGCCCGCGGGCTGGCAGCAGCTGGGCGGGACCAGCGAGGCCGCCCCCATCATCACCGCGGTCTACGCGCTGGCCAACGGCAAGGCGCCCAAACCCGGCAGCTACCCCGTGCATTACCTCTACCAGCACGCTTCCGGGCTGTTCGACGTGACCAGCGGATCCGACGGCAGCTGCGCGGCGGCCAAGGCCTACCTGTGCACGGCGAGGGCCGGTTACGACGGGCCGACCGGGCGGGGCACCCCCGGCGGTGTGGCCGCGTTCACCGCGCCATAGGCGGCGTCCCGGCACGGCCTACGGTGCCGGCCTGGTCAGGGGCCGGAGTGCGGCGGCTCAGGGGCCGGAGCGCGAGGGCTCAGGGGCCGGAGCGCGAGGGCTCAGGGGCCGGGGCGCGGTGGCCAGCCCTTAGTCAGGAGCCGGGACCCCGGTGGCCAGGTCGCGGAAGCGCGGCTCGCGGCCGGACGCCACCAGGTAGTCGTCGAGGATCCCGGGCACATCCTCCCCGGCCTTGACGATCTGGCCCTTCTCGATCCAGATGACCCGGTTGCAGGTCTCGTAGATCTCGCTCAGCTGGTGCGCGACCAGGAACACCGTGCCCGCCTCGGAGCGCAGCTCATCGATGCGGTCGTGGCTCTTGCGCTGGAATTCGGCGTCGCCGGTGGCCAGGGCTTCGTCCACGAGCAGGATGTCGTGGCTCTTCGCGGACGCGATGGCGAAGCGCAGCCGGGAGCCCATGCCTGTCGAGTACGCCTTCATCGGCAGGTTGATGAAATCACCCACCCCGGAGAACTCCACGATCTTGGGCTTGGCCTCCTTGGTCTCCTGCGTGGTCATGCCCATGGCCAGGCAGCCGAGCACCACGTTCCGCTCGCCGGTGAGATCTTCCAGCAGGGCCGCGTTCACGCCGAGCAGGGCCGCGTGGCCGTCGGTGTACACCGCGCCCTGCTCGGCGGGTAGCAGCCCGGCGATCGCGCGCAGCAGCGTCGACTTGCCCGAGCCGTTGCGGCCGATGACGCCGACCGCGTCGCCCCGGTAGGCGACGAACGACATCCCGCGGATCGCGTGCACCTCGCGGATGGACGGCCGCCGCTGGCGGCGGATCATCCGCAGCAGCGCGCTGGCCGCCGTGCCCTTGTCCGAATTGCTGCCGTAGACGCGGTACACCACGTGCAGGTCGTCCACGACCACCATGGGTTTAGCCACGGCCGTACCTCGCCTCCGCGCGCCAGAAGAACAGGAAGCCGACGATCACCGCGACCACGGCCCAGCCAGCGCCCCACAGCCAGAGCTCGGGGATGCCCGGCAGGACCGGATGGCAGTACGCGCTGTACGTCTTGAAATGGCCTGGCGCGACTTGGTAGAGGTGGCAGTTGGCCGCGTTGTACGGGTAGTACCCGGGCGTGGCCTCCCGGTCCGAGCGGAGCAGCGCGTACCGGATCAGGGAGATGTAGACCGCGGCCGGGTTGATCTGCAGCAGGTAGGCGATATGCGGATGGTCGTGCAGCTTGGCGTGCAGCGGGATGGTCAGCGCCTGCAGGCTGAACAGCACACCGGACACGTACAGCCAGGTCCGCACGATGAACGGCAGCAGCTGGCTGACGTCGTCGAAACCCGCCCCCCAGCGGGCCAGGATCAGCCCGCATCCCACGTTGAACACGGTCTGCAGAATGAGGACAGGGATGATCAGCAGCCAGTACAGAGTGATCGGCTCGCCGGTGAACAGCACGATGACGAACAGCACCGCGAAGGACAGGATCAGCTGCTGCAGCTCGATCAGCACGTAACCCAGCGGCAGGCAGGCCCGCGGGAAGTACAGCGCCCTGATCAGGGGCAGCGTGTCCCGGATCACCTGCGAGGAGGTGATGAACGCCCGCTGGGTGAAGTTGAACACGAAAATGCCGGTGACCAGGAACGATACGTAGTTCGGGACGCCCCGGTTGGTACCCAGCAGCAGGCCGAAGATCAGGTAGTACACGCCCGCGTTCAGCAGCGGGGTGAGCACCTGCCATAGCTGGCCGAGGCGCGCCTCGGTGTACATCGCAATGTTCCGCGCGGTGGCGAAGCCGCTGATGAAGTAGCGCCGCTGCCACAGCTCGCCGGCGTAGCCGCGCAGCGGAGGGCGGATCGCGGTCTTCTTGAGCCCGTGCTGGAGGGCAAGGCCGCGCAAGGGCTCGGCCGGCAGCAGCGTGTTTTCCGGCTCCTCGGTCGCGATCGCGCCGTCGCCGCCGGTCACCGGCCCGCTCAGCTCACCCGGGGCGCTTACCCGGCCCTGTTTCGTCACGACCGTGAGCCTACGGGGCAATCGCGGTACGGTGGGCAGGCAGCGGCCGATCCGGCCCCGCGCGGCCGGCCAGCGTCGGCCCGGCCACAACGGGGAAGCCGCAGGCCTGGCGCTGAGTTGTACGGGGCAACTGTCACGCTGAAAAACGTACCATCTGAGCAGTTGTGCGGTACAACTGTTAGGTGAGTTCTTTGGCTGCGGACGACGCGGAGCTGGTACAGCTGCTCGCCCAGCTGCTCCGGGTGGTGAATCCGGACAGCGCCGGCCCTAGCAACGGGGCGCCACGCAACGGCGGGCCGCAGGATGGCGGCCCGCGCACCGGCGGCGGCACGACCGCCGGTCCCGGAGCAACCGCGGGTGGGCCGCTGGGCGCCGCGGGGGCGCCCAGCGCGGCGGGCCAGCCTGGTGCAGCCGGGCCGCCTGGCCAGGCCGGGGCGCCTGGTGCCGCGGGGCCGCCCAGCGCGGCGGGCCAGCCTGGTGCAGCCGGGCCGCCTGGCGCCGCCCCGCCGGATGAACCACCCATCCCCGTGCTGTCCGCGTCTGAGGCCCGCGCGCTGATCGAGCTGGTCGCCGCGCGGGGCATCGCCCAGGGTCAGCTGGGCACGCTCCTCGGGCTGGAAAAGAGCACGGTGAGCCGTCTTGCCGCCGGCCTGGAACGCAAGGGCTGGGTCAGCCGGGGGCGCGATGAGGCCAACCAGCGCTACATCCGGCTCTACCTCACCCCGGAGGGCAGCCGGGTCGCCGCGCAGGTCTGGCAGGCCTGGCAGTCCCGTCAGGCCCGGATCCTCGGCGCGCTCAGCCCGAGGGAACGGGCCGGGCTGGCGGACGGGCTGCGCGGGCTGATCCGCGGGCTGGCCGCAGAAGGCCTGCTGGCCGACACCACGGCCGGGTCACACCCCCGGCCAGACCGGGCGGAATGACAGCACGACATCGGCCCGGCAGGCGGCCCGGCAGGCGGCCCGGCAGGCGGCCCGGCAGGCGGCCCGGTAGGCGGGCCGCGGGAGGACCCATCGCGGCGTGCCCAGGTAGCCACCCGCGTCCCGGCCAGGTGAGGGGCCGGCCGGCCGGGCGACGCCCGCGGCCCGGCGTCACCCAGCTCGTCATTTGGATTGCGCACGCGGCGAAGAATTACGAAACCGGAAAGAACAGCAAAGCCGACGGAATAGCTGGGTAATGATGTGCAAATACGTGAAAACTGGCTTCGGCTGAACCCTCCATAAAGGGCCATCGGCCAGCAAAGAACCGCCGGCCAGCGGGCAATGCCGTGGACCGCGTGCCGGGGGCCGGCGATGGCGGTCAGCCGGGGCCTGCGACGCCAGTCAGCCGGGTTGCTCAGCGGGCGGCGGGCCGGTAGACGGCGACCCCGTCGGCCCGGTAACTGAACCGGAAGCCCGTGTCGGCCAGATACTGGGCGATCGCCGGATTGGAGTACCAGACCACGACCCAGCCGATATCCAGCCGCCTCGCGTCCCGCCGGGCGGCCGCTACCTGCGCCGGGGTCAGCGGCGTGTAGGAGGCCGGAACCCGGTTGAACATCGGCAGCTTCCAGGTGGCGGGCGACAGCGGGGCGCTCCGGGCCGGCGGCGTGTAGTGCTGCGTCTGGATCAGCCACGTGTAGAACGCGTGCCGCTGGATCGCGTCGCGAATGGGATAGGGAATCCGGGACACGTAGGCGACGGCCCGCCGGTGGCCGTCCGCCGTGGCCAGCACCAGCGCCTGGGCCGCGAACCGCCCGCCGTACTGCGGGATCCCGCCGCGGAGCCCGTATGGCACATCGACCACGATCGACCGGGAGTGGTCGGCGGCGATCGGCCGGTCCAGCTGCGGCATTGCTGTCGGCATCACACCGACCCTCGGGTTCCCGGAGTAGCCGGTCTCCAGCACGCCCAGCGCGACCACGACGGCGATCAGCGGCTTCGCGTGGTAGCGCATCCAGTTCACGGCCGCGCCGGCCAGCAGCGCCGCCGGGACCAGGCCGAGGATGGCCAGCCGGTCGGCCTCGCGGAACGCGGACAGCCCGGGGACCCGGACGAACCAGGTGTAGGGCAGGACGGGCGATATCCGCACCCCGTCCCAGATCTCCTTGAGCGGCAGGAACTGCCGCTTGACCACCCACAGCGACATGCCCAGGGCCAGCGCGGCACAGCACAGCCAGAGCAGCGCGAGCAGCCATGCGCTGCGCCGCCGCCAGGCCACGATGAGCCCGATCAGGGCGAGCGCGGTGAGCGTCACGCCGAACATCGGCAGGCCTTCGTTGTTCCGGCTGTGCAGGAACGGCTCGGCCAGATGGTCGAGCCCGAAGTCCACCACCCGGGGGGTGGGAGAGAACATCCCGGGCAGCCCGACCCCATACAGCTTGTCGGTCACCGCCTGCAGGCCGGGATCGATCCGCAGGCCACCCCGGGCCTGCTCCTGGATCATGGCGAACAGCTGCGGGCTGGCCACGACCGCGGCGGTGGCCCCGGCGAGGGCCGGCGGCCACAGCCGGGCCAGCCGGGGACGGCGGAGCACCCAGGGCAGCAGCACTAGGCCGGTCAGGATGGCCACCAGGACGGCGGACTCCGGGTCGGTGAGCACCGCCGCCCCGATCACCACGCCCAGGATGATGGCCTGGCGCTTCCCGGGGGTACGGCGCAGCCGTACCGCGGCTTCCAGGCTCAGCGGCAGGAACAGCGCCCCGACCGCGATGTTGACGTGATACCAGTCTTCCTGGGCGAGCATGGCGGACAGGCCGAAGAACGCCCCGGCCGCGATGGCGCCCGTCTGGCTGGGCAGCCAGAGCCGGGCGGCCCGGTACATGGCGTAGCACAGCAGCCCGGGAACGGCGATGACCAGGAGGTTGTAGGAGGCGCTCGGCCCGAACAGCAGCGTCACCGGGGTCAGCAGCAGGCCCGGCAGCGGCATCAGCGTGTGATAGCCCAGCGGCACCCCGACCGGAGCGGCCATGTAGCCGGTCGCCCACGGGTACGCCAGCCTGCTGACCTGCCGCGCCACCCACCAGAAGCCCCAGACATAAGCGGCTGAGTCACGCATTTCGGGCAGCTGGCCCGCCAGGTAGGTGGCCCGTGGCCAGGTAACCGCGACCCCGGCGGCCAGGAAGCAGACCAGCAGGGCCAGCTGGCGGACGGCGTGGTGCGCCGCTGCCCGGCGCACCCATGGCAGCCGCCCCGCGGCCGCTTCTCGCTGGCCGCTTCCGGGCGGCGAGGTCTCCCCGGGCGGTGAGCTGTCCCCGGGTGGCGCGGTATCCCCGGGCGGCATGGTCCTTCCTGGCGGCGCGGTATCTCCTGGCTGCCCGGCGGTGGCTGGTGCCTGCGCTGAGGTCCGTTCGGCGGTCAGCGGAACGCGCGGGTCCCGGCCCGCTCGGTCCATCGGTTCACCCCGTCCCAGCGTCCCGGCTGGCAGGCCGGGCCAGCCGCCCGGCCTTTGCCGCGGGATACAGGTACCTGGACCGCCCCCCGCGGCCCCTCTTGCTTGCGGCGACAACAGTTCACTCATGGTAAGGGGGAACAGGCACTACCGCGCCCGATTCGGCCGCCGCCAGGGCGAGCCACCCCGCCGCTGAAGATCACGCCGTGCCCGGTTTCCCGGCCAGCCCCGCGGGGCATTCCGCTCGCAGGAGAAGGCGACTACCGCGGCCACGGGGCGGGGCGCGCAGAGGAGGTGATGGCGGCGAGCGTCGTTTTGCTGCCCTGTGTGCCGTCTAGTGTTGCCGTCGCCCGCGGGCGTATCGCCGCCGACCTGAGCAGTGCCGGCCTGATCGGCGGGACCATCGCCGATGCCACCCTGGTGCTCAGCGAGCTGCTCAGCAACGCGATCCTGCACGCCCATCCACTGCCCGACGAGCGGGTCCGGGTGGCCTGGGTGCTCAGCCCGGCCGCGCTGGAGGTGCTGGTGAGCGACGGGGGCGGCGCGACCAGGCCGCATCCGGCGCATCCCGCGCTGTCCTCGACCAGCGGCCGCGGGCTCACGATCGTCGAGCACCTGTGCTCGAGCTGGGGTGTGCGGGCCGACGAACGGGGTACCACGGTCTGGGCGGTGCTGCCCGCTCCCCGGAGAAGCCCCGAGCGCGCCGCCGGGACCGGTGCCAGAAGGGCGGCTGGCCCGGGCCGGGCGGATGCCGTCAGGCCCTCCTGATCACCCTTGGTAATCCATTGACCTGCGTCATGCGTAATCAGTCACGGAAATGGTGATACTCCCTCCGTGGGGTCATCCGCGCAGCCGCGCGGGAGTAGTCCGGGAGTAGTCCGGGAGTAGTGACGGGGGCATTTGTGACACACACGCACGGGGCGGACAGCGAAATTGGCCGACTGCGGACCGTCCTGGTCCACCGCCCCGGCGCGGAGCTGAAAAGGCTGTCCCCGCGTAGCCGTGACCGGCTGCTGTTCGACCGGCTGCCCTGGGTGGACCGGGCGCAGCAGGAGCACGACGGCTTCTGCCAGGTCCTCCGCGATCACGGTGTGGAGGTGCTCTACCTCACCGAGCTACTGCAGGACGCGCTGGAGTACCAGGAGGCCAGGGACGCCGCGATCGGCGCGGCGGTGGATGATCCACGGCTCGGCGACGAGCTGCGTGACGGGCTCCGCCAGCACCTGGACGGCCTCGAGTCCGAACTGCTCGCCGAGGCGCTGATCGCGGGGGTCACCCCGGCCGAGCTGCCCTCCGGGCGCGGCCTCGCCTACCAGCTCCTCGACCGGCACGGCTTCGTCCTGGATCCGCTGCCGAACCTGGTCTTCACCCGCGATTCGAGCGTGTGGATCGGGGACCGGGTCGCGGTGTCCAGCCTGACCGCACCGCACCGCACCAGGGAAGTCGCGCTGCTGCGCGTGCTCTACCGGCATCACCCCCGGTTCGCTGGGACCAAGGTGCTCTACGGTCCGCACCTGGAACCTCTTGCAGCGGGCGACATCGTGCTGCTCGCCCCGGGCGTGATCGCGGTGGGAGTCGGTGACCGGACCACCCCGGCGGGGGTGGAGCGGCTGGCCCGCCAGGTGTTTGCGGCGGGGCTCGCGCACAGCGTGCTGGCCGTGCCGCTGCACCCGTCACAGGCGGTGCACCTGGACACGGTATGCACGGTGATCGACGCGGGTGTCATCGTGATGTATCCCGCGCTCGCCTACACGCTGACCGGGCACATCATCACCCCGCTCGGGGACGGGCTCCGGGTTTCCCGCCCCCAGCCGTTCCTGTCAGCCGCGGCCCAGGTCACCGGGGTGGACCGGATCACCGTGATCGACACTGGGCTCGACCCGCTCACGCTGGCCCGCGGGCAGTGGGACGACGGCGGCAACGCGCTCGCACTGGGCCGCGGGCTGGCCGTGTGTGATGAGCGGAATCTGGAGACCAACGCCCGGCTGGCCGAGGCCGGAGTGCAGGTCATCGCGGTCCCCGGGAGCGAGCTGAGCAGTGGCCGGGGCGGCCCACGGTGCATGTGCTGCGCGATCGCCCGGGATCCCGCGGCCGAGCTGGCCAGCGAGCCGGCTGACGCGGCTGGGTGGGCTGGAGCCGGGCAGCTGGCGGCGGCCACCGAACTGACGCCGCTGCCCCGTCCCGTACCCGCGCTGAGCAATCCACACGGCCTGGCGGCGGCCGCGCCGCACCTGGCCCGGGCCAGGTAGCCCGGCCCGGTAGCCGCTCAGCCCGCGGGCGGGTGGTCGACCACCTCGGCCACGATGCTGAACGTCGGGCATGGCCAGCGCCACATACAGCTGCGGCACCGCCGGATTGGGCTGGACGGGTCGGTGGTGATGCCGCCCGCGTCCAGGGGCTGATGCAGGTCCATCAGCCGCACGGTGAGCTCGGTGAACTGGAGCACCTGCTCCCGCGCCTCAGCCAGGAAGGCCAGGTCGCCCGCGGTCATCCGGGCGGTCAGCGGGACGATCCCATCGCGGTTGATCAGCCGGCTGTAGTGCCTGCTGCTCTGCAGCCAGGACGACGCGGCGGTGGCCCGGGCGGCCCGCTCCGCCATCTCGTCGCGGATCCGGTCCCGCTGCTGGTCATCCCCCTCGGGTGTCCAGCCGGTTCCTGGCCCGGCTGGGTCATGGGCTGGCTCAGCCGCGGCCGCGCGGCGGCCGGTGGGCAGCAATTCCGCCCCCAGGTGGGCGGACAGCGGCGTGTCCGCGAGTGGTGGGGCCCCCCCCACAGCACCCCCACGCGGCCCCCCCGGC
>Ga0335078_10001479_pt1 | contig 35469 bp, 35 predicted proteins | sample Lox_Sample_32_FD_206711 | JGI IMG/M metagenome (GOLD analysis project Ga0335078, IMG submission 206711) | Soil microbial communities from Loxahatchee National Wildlife Refuge, Florida, United States - Lox_Sample_3.2 | ecosystem: Environmental > Terrestrial > Soil > Wetlands | place: USA...
GCATGAAGAAAGACCACATCCCACCATTGGGAGTGGCCTGTGAGCTGGGTCGGGGTGGCCGGATTTGAACCGGCGGCCTCTTCGTCCCGAACGAAGCGCGCTGCCAAGCTGCGCCACACCCCGCTGGTCGATGCCTCGCCGCGGCGGGGGCTTATCTGACCGCCCGCAAAGTCTAGCGGATACCGGGACCGGCCGCGCCCGCCGGGATATGGCGGCTGGCACGCGGCCCGGGGCCGGCGAGGCGGCCAGGGTCAGTCCCGGGCCGGGACCAGCGTGAGCAGGGTCGCCTCGGGGCGGCAGGCGAACCGAGCCGGGGCCCAGGGGGAGGTGCCCAGGCCGGCGGACACGTGCATCCAGGCGCGATGGCCGTCGGGGGCCGGCGTGCCTTCGGCCGGGTGCCGGTGCAGGCCGCTGACCCGCGCCCGGTCGATCTCGCAGTTGGTCACGAGGGCTCCGTAGCCGGGGATGCGCAGCTGGCCGCCGTGCGTGTGGCCGGCGAACAGCAGGTCGTACCCGTCCGCGGCGAAGCGGTCGAGTATCCGCGGCTCGGGCGCGTGCATGACGCCGAGCCGCAGGTCGGCTGCGGGATCGGCCGGGCCGGCGATCCGCTCGAAGCGGTCACGCTTGAGGTGCGGGTCGTGCACTCCGGCCACGACGATGTCCAGGCCGCCGGCCTTTATCCGGCCGGACCGGTTGTTGGCGTCCAGCCAGCCCGCGTCGGCCAGGGTCTCGCCGAGCTTCTGCCAGGGCAGGTCGGGCTCGTGCCGCGGGTAGCGGCGCGCACTGGTCTCCCACATGTACCGGGCGGGATTCTTCGGTGTGGGTCGGTACAGGTCGTTGGAGCCGTATACGAACACCCCGGGGCGGCCGAGCAGTGACCCGAGCGCGTCGACGAGATAGGGGATGGCGCCGGGGTGGGCGATCGAGTCCCCGGTGTTCACCACCAGGTCAGGTTCGAGGTCAGCCAGCGAACCGACCCAGCGCATCAGCCGCTTGCGGCCGGGTGTCAGATGCAGATCGGAGATGTGCAGGACTCGGAGCGGGCCGTCGCCCGCCGCCAGGACCGGTACCTCGGCTTGGCGGAGAGCGAACCAGTTCCGCTCGACCACGGACGCATACGCCAGGGCGGCACCGGCCGCCGCGGCGCTCAACGGGAGGATGGCTCGTGCTCGCACCCACCCATGGTGCCATGTCCGGGAGGATAGTTTTCATGGCTGAACTCAAGGAACAGCTCCGGGCCGACCTGTCAGCGGCGATGCGGGCCCGTGACCAGGTACGGATGCGCACGCTGCGGATGGCGCTGACCGCGATCACCAACGAGGAGGTGGCGGGGGACACAGCGCGCGAGCTGTCCGACGACGACGTGCTGAAGGTGCTGGCCCGGGAGGCCAAGAAGCGGCGCGAAGCCGCCGATGCGTTCGGCTCGGCGGGCCGGGCCGAGCAGGCGGCGGCCGAGAAGTCCGAGGGTGAGGTCCTGGCCGGGTACCTGCCCGCCCAGCTCGGCGACGATGAGCTGGCCGGCCTGGTCGCCGAGGTCATCACCAAGACGGGAGCGACGGGCATGCCAGCGATGGGCCAGGTCATGAAGGCCGTCACCCCGCGCGTCGCGGGACGCGCGGACGGGGCCCGGGTCGCCGCCGAAGTTCGCCGCCGCCTCACCGCCGGACCCTCCTGAGCCTCCTGCCGTACTTCTCCTGATCGGGGTCGGTTTTCCGCAGACGGGGATGCGGAAGGAACCAGCCGCCGGCACACGCGGTCGCCGGTCGCTCGGCGAACGTGGCCAGGAACGCGGGCCGGCTGTCGCCGGGTTAGCGGCTCAGCCGGTCCGGACCACCCGGTAGAGCGCGGGATACATCGGCCAGCGCAGCCCGGATGCCGCCTGCCGGAATCCCTGGCTGCCGACTGCCGTGTTGAATTCGTCTTCTGACGTCCAGTGCGCGATGTTCACAAACCGGAACCGGTCATCGTGCAACGACTGATGCAGTGCGGTCTCGATGTGCGCCGGAGACGTCTTTAGGTAGTCGCGGGTCTTCTCCCGGGCAGCGATGAAGTCGTCCGCGTCGCCTGCCGGCACTTCAAAGATGTTGATCAAGGTGACGCTCATAGTCCTTGGCGTTCCTCTGGTGTATCGGGGCAAAGGGTGTCCGCCATGAGCTGCCGGGCGGCGGGTTTGTCCGGGTCGCGCACCAGGGCACGAATCGGCCTGCCGCGCGTCAGCGAGGCGCGAGCTGCCGCGCCGCCCTGCTGGCCGGCCGCGCCGATCACCAGCAGCGGTCGCGGTTGGCTCGCCATGGTGGCCAGGCTAGCGGCAATGCTGGTAGCTATCCTGGTACTGATCGAGCTGCACATGTTCCAGTTCCGGCTGGTTGACCAGCCCCGGCTGCTCATGGTCATTCAGACACCCGCCAGCCAGGCCGACCGGGCACGAGTGGCCTTTCTCCTCGCCCCGCCCTGATGCCGCTCTCCTCGCCCCGCCCTGATGCCGCGGAAACCGACGTCGGCCTGGCGGACGCAGCCGGGGCGGGCAGGGCGGGAGTGTCGATCGGGCGGCGGCGGGGAAGGTAGGGTTCGCCGGGCCACGATAGTTAGGGACTGAGGGGGACCGAATATGGCTGGAAAGTTTGTGCTTAAGAAGGGCTCGACCGGCAAATTCCACTTCAACCTGGTCGCCGGGAACGGTCAGGTGATCGCTACCAGTGAGGCGTACGAGAGCAAGGCCGCGGCGCTGAACGGGATCAAGTCGGTGCAGACGAACGCGCCCACGGCCGAGATCGACGACCAGACGGCCGGCTAGGGCTAGGCCCGACGAGGCCCGACGAGGCCGGATGCCAGGCGGGCCCGTTTCCGCCGGATCAGATGGCGGAAACGGGCCAGCGTCGCGAAACGCTCAGAAGCGGCCGCCGCCGATCCTCCGGCTGCGCTGCGCGTAGCCCTTTTCACCGTAGGGATAATCCGGCGTGTCGGGCTCGCTCGCGTCGTTCAGCAGGCGCATCTCGTCGTCGCTGAGCGGCAGAATGGCAGCGGCGAGGTTGTCGTTCAGCTGATCCAGCGTGCGCGCGCCGAGGATCACCGACGACACCGCGGGCCGGGCGAGCACCCAGGCGATCGCGACCTGGCCCATGGAGCTGCCGCGCTGCTCGGCGACCTTGCGGACCACGTCCAGCACGTGCCAGTTCCGTTCGAGGTGGCCGCGCTCGTTCCAGATCTTCATCCCCTCGTCCGCCTGCTCCCTGAGCCGGGTGCCCTCGGACGGGTCCTCGCCGCGCCGGTACTTGCCGGTGAGCCAGCCGCTGGCCAGCGGTGACCAGGGCAATAGCCCGAGCCCTTCCGATTCGCACGCGGGCGCGATCTCCCACTCGATGGCCCGGGCGAGCAGGTTGTACTGCGGCTGCACGGTGATCGGGCGGGACGACAGGCCGTGCGTGCCGGCCAGGTCGGCGAACTTCTGGATCTGCCAGGCCGTGAAGTTGGACAGCCCCGCGTAGTTGATTGCGCCGGCCCGGACCGCGTCGTCCAGGAACCGGAGCGTCTCCTCAACCGGGGTCAGCGGATCCCAGCCGTGCAGCTGGTACAGGTCGATGGTGTCCACCTGGAGGCGCCGGAGCGACGCGTGCAGCGCCGACGCCAGATGCTGGCGAGACAGGCCGTGCCCGTTCGGGCTCTCGCTGGTGGGAAACCGGGCCTTCGTCGCGAGTACGATCTCATCCCGGCTGGCCGGCCGGGCCGCCAGCCAGCGGCCGACGATCTCTTCGGACCGGCCGTCCGCGTAGACGTCGGCGGTGTGGATCAGTGATCCGCCCACCTCGGTAAACCGGTCGAGCTGGGCGAAGGACCCAGCCTCATCCGTCTCGTTGCCGAAGGTGAGGGTCCCCAGAGCCAGGGCCGACACGGCACATCCGCTGCTTCCGAGCAGGCGGTACTCCATCGCTCCTCCGTCAGTCCGGGAAAACTATTGCCCTTCCATCCTGGCCGGTGCCATGGCCAGGCCCGACACCGCCCCGGGCATACCGCGCCGCCCACCCGGCCGTCCGCGGCGGCCAGGACCGGGACCGGAACGGGAAACCCGGTCGGGATGGGGGCAGTATCGCCAGTACCATCGGCAGGGCGACCGGATGGAGTATGGAGGCGGGTTCACATCATGGCGTCCCAGCAGTTCGAACCGCCCTCGGGCACCAGGGATTTCCTCGCGGGCGATCTCCGGGTGCGCGAGCACGTGTTCGCGGTGATCCGTGCGGTCTTCGAGCGGTACGGGTTCGAGCCGCTGCAGACGCCGGCTTTCGAGCGCCTGGAGACGCTGACCGGCAAGTACGGCGACGAGGGCGACAAGCTCATCTTCAAGATCCTCCGGCGTGGCGAGCACGAGGCCTCCGGCGACGCCGACCTTGCCCTGCGCTACGACATGACCGTGCCGCTGGCGCGCGTGGTGGCGGCGCACGGCTCACAGATCCCGATGCCCTACAAGCGCTATGTGATGGGGCCGGTCTGGCGGGCCGACCGGCCGGGACGCGGCCGTTTCCGCGAGTTCACCCAATGCGACGTGGATGTCGTCAACTCGGCGTCCCCGCTCGCCGACGCCGAGGTGGTCTGCGCGGTGGCCGACGCGCTCCGTGCGGTCGGGCTCAGCGACTTTTCGATCCTGGTCAACTCGCGGCGTGCGCTGGCCGGTCTGCTGGAGGCCTACGGCATCCCGGCCGGAGTCGTCGGCGGCGGCGTGCTGATCACGCTGGACAAGCTGGACAAGCTGGAGCCCGGTGAGGTGGCCCGCGAGCTGGTTGAGGCGCGCGCACTGGACCCGGTGACCGCCAAGGCGCTGGTTGACGACCTGACCGCGCCCGACGCGGTGGACCGGCTGCGCCGGACGCTGGCGGGCGCCGAGGCGGGGCGCGAGGGGCTGGCCGAGGTGGACCGGCTGATCCAGTACACCGTGCCGGTGGTCGGCGCCGGGCGGATCGCGTTCACGCCCAGCATGGTTCGCGGGCTGGACTATTACACCGGGATCATCTTCGAGGTGGTGGCGGCGGGCATGCCGGGCTCGATCGCCAGCGGCGGGCGTTACGACGGCCTGATCGCGGCGCTCGGCGGCCCCGATCTCCCGGCGTGCGGCGGCTCGCTCGGCGTGGAACGGATCATCGGCCTGCTCAGCGGCGAGGCGGTGCCCGCCGCGCGCCTGGATGCGGCGGTCACGGTCATGGACGCGGACTCGGCCGCCGAGGCGATGGACTTCGCCGCCCGGCTGAGGCAAGCCGGTTTGCGTGCCGAGGTCTACCTTGGCACCAGCCACAAGCTGGGCCGCCAGCTCAAGTGGGCGGCGGACCGGCGCGCCCGCTACGCGCTGATCTACGGACCGCAGGACCGCGGCGCCGGCCTGGTCACGGTGCGGGACATGGACTCCGGAGCCCAGGATCAGGTTCCGCCTGGCCGGCTCGCCGCCGATCTCAGCGCCAGGCTGGCCGGGCACTCCTGAGGCGGGCCGGCCGGCGCAACGCGTCAGCCCTGAGCGGGGGTGCCGTTCGCCCCGCCGGTGCCGGTGTTGTTCCCGTTTCCGGTGCCGGTGCAGAAGAAGAAGATGCAGTTGGTGGTGTTGCCGTTACCGCCGTTGCCCCCGTTCCCGTTTCCGCCGCCCCCGTTCCCGCCCCCGTTCCCGTTCCCGCTCCCGTTCCCGTTCCCGTTCCCGTTCCCGTTCCCATTACCGTTTCCGCCGCCCCCGTTCCGGCCTTTTCCCTTACCACCACCCTGCTGCTGCACGTTCTGGCCATTGCCCATGCTCATCAGCGGGCTGTCGCCGGGCACGGACACGAAGCCGACCTCCGGGCCGAGGTTGGCGTGCTCGAAGCTGAGCTGCCAGGTGTGACCCGGCGCGTCCGCGCCGAACATCTCGCCGGGGCACACCACGGCGCCGCCTTGCTGCTGGTAGCAGCTGTTCACCGGGGCGACCATCGTGTTGTCCCCAGGATTGTCGGGATGGAACACCGATACGTAGCCGGCCAGCGTCGGCGTATAGCCACCGAACGCGGCGTACTCGGAGTTGTTCGCGGTACCGGTCTTGCCGGCCGCCTGGCGGGATATCCCGAGCCCGGCACCGGTCGCCCCCGAGGCCGTCAGGACGCCCTGCAGCACGTAGTTGACCGCGTCGGCGACATCCGGCGAGATGGCCTGGCGGCAGCCGGCCGAGGGGATAGGCAGCGACGCGCCCGTCTCCGTGACGATCCTCGTCATGGCGACCGGGGCGCAGTACTTGCCGCGGGCGGCCACGGTCGCGTAGGAGGCAGCCATGGACAGCGGCGAGACGTAGACCGACCCGAGGGTGAACGACGCGGTGTTGTCGGCAGATGCCTGGCCGTGGTCCGGCTTCAGCAGGGAGGTGCCGTCCGCCCAGGTCAATCCGAGATTCATGGCCGTCTTGACCACGTTGCAGAGCCCGACCTTCTTCTCCAGTTCCGCGTAGAACACGTTGATGGAGTCGGCGGTCCCGGTGTAGAGGGAATAGGTGGCCGGGTTGCCTTCGTCGTTGGAGACGCTGAACACGCCCGGGACGGTCTCGCCGCTGCAGTTGGTGTAGCCGGAGATCTGCTCATTGCCGGGAACGGTCGCGGTGAACCCGAACGGGATTTTCTGCTCCAGCGCGGTGAGGAGCGTGAACAGCTTGGATGACGAACCGGTCTGCACCCCGGCGCTGCCGCCGTAGTTGGAATTGACGGCGTAATTGATGGTGGTGCCCGTCTTGCCGTACCGCCGGTTCTCGGCCATCGCCTTGATGTAGCCGGTTCCCGGCTGCACGATCACCTCGGTGTCGGCGTTGCCGTTGGGGTTGTAGACGTGGCTGTACTCCGGCAGCGTGTAGTTGACCGCCTCGCTGGCCGCGTTCTGGTCCTGCTCGTCCAGCGTCGTGTAGATCTTCAGGCCGCCGGTGGCGAGCAGCCTGGCGCGGGCCGCGGGCGTCTTCGCGATCGACGAGTCCTGCAGGATGACCTGCTCGACGTAGTTGCAGAAGAACGCGGCCGTGCCGGCGGTGGTCTGCGTGCAGCCGTTGTCGGGTATCCCCGCCTGCAGCCCCAGCGGCGCCTTCACCGCGGCCGCGGCGTCTGCGCTGCTCAGAACGCCCGTCTGCACCATCCGGGCCAGCACCGTGTTGCGGCGCTGGGTGGCCATCGCCGCGTTGGTGAACGGGTCGTACCCGGTTGGGTTCTCCACCATCCCGGCCAGCAGGGCGGCCTGCGGGAGGGTGAGGTTCGCGGCCGACGCATTGAAATAGGTCTCCGCGGCCACCTCGATGCCGTAGGCGAGGTTCCCGAAGTAGGCGTCGTTCAGATAGCCCGCGAGGATCTGCTGCTTGGACTGCTGGTGTGCGACGGTGACGGCCAGCTGCAGTTCGTGCAGCTTGCGGGACAGCGTGTCCTGGTAGGCGGCCTGGGCCTGCTGGAGGTTGGGCGCGGACAGGATCAGCATGTTTTTGACGTACTGCTGGGTGATGCTGGATCCGCCCTGAACCGCCTTGTGCTGCAGGTCGTTGACCAGGGCGCGGACGGTGCCCTTGAGGTCGAGGGCGCCTTCCTGCCAAAACCGGTTGTCTTCGATGGCCACGATCGCCTGCCGCATGACCGGTGCGATCTGGTCATAGCTGACCGGCTGCCGGTCGATGCCGGAAGCGGACGCGCCGGGGCCGCCGTCGACGTTATAGACGTAGGCCATCAGGCGACCGTTGGCGTCCAGAATCTCCGAGCGTTGCGGGACCGTGCCCAAGCTGGCCGAGGCGGGCGTGGCGGTCTTGTTCGCCTGATCCCGCAGGGCCACACCGGTCGTTGCGATCACGGGCAGGGCCATGGCGGCCGCGATGATGCCGCCTACCGCCGAGATGGAGACCAGGCGGCCCACCGTTCGCGTCTTGCTTGCTATGTCACCTGACAGCACGGCATCAGGGTACGTGCCGAACGGAGCACGCACCCCGCACCTCGCGTAAGGGGACCGTACGCTGCTCGTTCTCCCAAACGCCAACAAAAGGAATAAACTATTCGCTCGTTACCCAGAGACGCCGAATGCGACCGAAAGTGACAACTTTGACTAGCCACCCCGTCCGCTATGGCCCATGAGGACTATCCGCAAATGAGCACAGCGGGGCCTTGGCAGCCACCCTGCGGCTTCCGTAGGTTGCTTTATCACGAACCGGTAACCCGGTCCCGCGGCGGGCGGACCGGCCACAAGAAATCGCTATCGAGCCAGCGACCGTCCATGTACGTAGTACGAGACGATCAAAAGGAGTGGGCACATGTGGATCACTGACTGGACCACACGCGCCGCCTGCAAAGGAACCGACCCGGATGAGCTCTTTGTCCAGGGTGCAGCGCAGAACCGGGCCAAGCTTATCTGCCGGGGGTGCCAGGTGCGGACCGAATGCCTGGCGGACGCGCTGGACAACGGCATCGAGTTCGGAGTCTGGGGCGGAATGACCGAGCGGGAGCGGCGCGCCCTGCTGCGCCGCCGTCCTGACGTCAAGTCCTGGCGCGAGCTGCTCGAGCAGGCTCGCGAGCGTTACGAGCAGGACGTCGACGACCTGGTGGCGAGCTGACCCGCTAGCCGTGTGCCGCCCGGCTGGCGAGGCTTAGGCCGATAGCCCGCAGGCCCTTGAGGTCATGGACGTCCTCGGGCTGCGCGGCCACCTCGGCCACGGGAACGGTGGGATGGGCCGCCGTGAAATGCTCGGCTACCCGCCGTTCCCGGACCGCCAATTGCATCCGCTCGGCGTGCAGGCGAAGAACGCCGGCCGCCAGCGCGTAACGGGGCGGGCCGGCCGAGTCCTCGGTCCCCTCCGGTATCTCGTGATTTTCCAGCGTCTCCGCGGCTGCGATACTGCGCGCCGCGGACAGCCGGGTGGCCGCCGGCACGTGCACCCGGTTCAGGATCAGGCCGGCCAGCGGCATGCGTTCGCCCTCCAGCCGCTCGACGAAGTACGAGGCCTCCCGGAGGGCGTCCGGCTCGGGCGCCGCAACCACGAGGAAGGCGGTGCCCGGCGTCTGGAGCAGCCGGTATGTCGATTCGGCCCGTTCGCGGAAGCCGCCGAACATCGTGTCAAACGCCGTGACGAACGTCTGCATGTCCTTGAGCACCTGTGCGCCGATCACCTTCGTCAGCGTTCCGGTGACCAGGGAAAACCCGGCATTGAGCATCTTCAGGTAGGCGCGGCCGGGCTTGGCCGGCGCGGTCAGCAGCCGGATCAGGCGGCCGTCCAGGAAGCGGCCCAGCCGCTGCGGCGCGTCGAGGAAATCGAGGGCCGACCGGCTTGGTGGCGTGTCGACCACGATCAGATCCCACTCGTCGGTGTGGTGCAGCTGACCCAGCTTCTCCATGGCCATGTATTCCTGGGTGCCCGCGAAGCTCGAGGACAGCGACTGGTAGAAGGGATTGGCCAGGATCTGCGTGGCACGGTCGGGGTCCGCGTGCGCCTCGACGATCTCGTCGAAGGTCCGCTTCATGTCGAGCATCATGGCGTGCAGGCTGCCGCTGAGCGGGAAGTCCGCGTCCACCGGGCGCGGGATGTTGTCCAGGTGGGTCAGTCCCATCGACTGGGCCAGGCGGCGCGCCGGATCCACGGTGAGCACGACCACATGCCGGCCCCGTTCGGCGGCCCGCAGGCCGATCGCGGCCGCGGCGGTCGTCTTGCCGACGCCGCCGGACCCGCAGCAGACGATGATCCGGGTGCGGCGATCGTCGATCAGCGCGTCGGTCTCGAGCCGCACGGGCACGGGCGGCGGGTTCATCAGGCCGCCCCCTGTGCCCGGAGCACCTCGGCCAGGGCGTACAGGCCGCCGAGATCGATCCCGTCGGTGATGGCCGGCAGCTCGTAACGCGGCTGGCCCACCGTCGCGAGCTCGCGCCGCTCGCGTTCCTGCAGCGCGACGCCGCGGGCGTGATCGGTCAGCTCGATGGCCAGGTCAGCGGCGAGTGCCTGGCTGTCCGGCAGGCCCGCTGCCTTCAGCCCAAGGGCGATCTCCGCCTCGTCGGCGCGCCCGGCCGCGGCGGCCCCCAGGCCCGCCTCGGCCACACCGTGCGGGCGGACCATGTTGATGAAGATCCCGCCGAGCTGCATGCCGCCGAGGGCGCGCAGCTCAGCGAGGCCGTCCAGGGTTTCCTGGACCGGCATCTCCTCCAGCGTGGTGACGAAGTGCACGGCGGTCTGCGGGGATCGGATGACCCGGGCCACGGAGTCCGCGTGCACCCGTATCGGGCCCACCTTGGCCAGCCCGGACACCTCGACGCTGACGTTGAGGAAACGGCTGATACGCCCGGTGGGCGGCGCGTCCATGACGACCGCGTCGTAGACCTCGCGCCCGCGCGCCCTGCGCCGCGTCGCCTCGGTGGCCTTGCCCGTCTGGAGCACGTCGGACAGGCCGGGCGCGATCGTGGTGGCGAAGTCCACCAGGCCCAGCCGGGTCAGCGCCTGGCCGGCGTGCCGGAGCCCGTAGAACATCTCCAGGTAGTCCAGCAGGGCACCCTCGGGGTCGAGGGCCAGCGCGTAGAGATCACCGCCCGGGCGGCCATCCTCGCCGAGCCCGATCCCGATCTTCCGCTCGCCGTACGGCAACGGCGGGCAGTCGAAGAGCCGGGCGATTCCCTGCCGCCCCTCGACCTCGAGGAGCAGCACCTTGCGGCCGTGATAGGACAGCGCAAGAGCCAGGGCGGCAGCGACGGTCGTCTTGCCCGTGCCCCCCTTACCAGTGACGACGTGCAGCCGCACGCCCTCCCAGTCGCTGTCCCTTGCGCTCATCCCTGTGAGGCTATCTCCGCCCCGGTACTTCTCAAGGCCGGCCACTGTTAGCACGTGAGGTAACTCTCACTACGCTGAGGAGTAGAGAGAGGTGATCCCGTTGGCCGCACTCATTGTCATCATCGTGCTACTTGTGATCGCCGGCCTGGTCGCGGCAGGCCGTTCCATCCGGGTCGTCCAGCAGTACGAGAAGGGCATTATCTACCGCTTCGGGCGGGTCCTGCCCGACGTCCGGGGCCCCGGCCTGACGTTCCTGCGCCCGGTCGGCGATCGCATGCAGAAGGTCAACATGCAGATCGTGGCGATGGCCGTACCCGCGCAGGAGGGCATCACCCGGGACAACGTGAGCGTCCGGGTCGATGCGGTGGTGTACTTCCGCGTCGTGGACCCGATCAAGGCCACGGTGAACGTGCAGGACTACATGTTCGCGATCGCCCAGCAGGCGCAGACGTCGCTGCGGTCCATCATCGGCCAGTCCGAGATGGATCAGCTGCTGGCCGAGCGCGAATCGGTCAACCGCGAACTGCGCCGGATCATCGACGAGCCGACCGAGGGCCCGTGGGGCATCCGGGTTGAACGCGTCGAGGTGAAGGACGTCTCCCTGCCCGAGGGGATGAAGCGCTCGATGTCGCGCCAGGCCGAAGCCGAGCGGGAACGGCGGGCCCGGATCATCACGGCGGACGGTGAGTACCAGGCGTCCAAGCGCCTCGCCGCGGCCGCGAACGTAATGGCCAGGGACCCCGCGGCCCTCCAGCTGCGGCTGCTGCAGACGATGGTGGAGGTGGCGGGAGAGCGCAACAGCACGCTCATCATGCCGGTCCCGGTCGAGCTGCTCCGGTTCTTCGACAAGATGGCGCCGGGGCCGTCCCGGCCCGCCGGGCTGGCCGACGAGCCCGCCGATCTCGGCGACGCCGAGGTCGCCGAGGCCGAGTCGGAGATCGCCATGGCCAACGTGCCCGAGCTGGGCGACGCCCCGGTCCCCGAGCTGGGTGCGGCGCCGGTGCCGGAACTGGCCGAGGCGCCACTCGCGGGGCTGGGCGACGTCCCCGAGCCGGGCGAGGCGCCGGCCCCGGGACTGGCGGAGGTACCGGTAACGTCCTGGAGGGGGACGGCGCGCCCGCCGGTGAGCGAGACGCCGGTTCCGCCCGGGCCGGCGGCCACCCCGCCGGCCGAGACGACGCAGGAACTGCCCATCGCGGGCGGCCCGGCGATACCCGACCTGCCCAGCGGCGCGGCCGCCGGTTCCGGGGACGCCCCGGGACCGGTCGGCCCGAACGGCGCGCCGCCCAACGGTGCCACGGCCCAGGGCACCGGGACCCGTCAGCCCCGGATGACGGCGGAGCGCAAGCCGCGGAATTCCGCGCCACGGCGGCCGAGAGGGGGCGGTGAGGCACCGGCCGCGGGGGACCAGGCGCCCGGGTAGTCGCCCAGCCGCTAAGGTCATCCCCATGCAGAAGTGGGAGTACGCGACCGTGCCGCTGCTAGTGCACGCGACGAAGCAGATCCTGGACAACTGGGGCGACGACGGCTGGGAACTCGTGGCACTTGTGCCGGGGCCCAATCCCGAGCAGCTCATCGCGTATATGAAGCGGCCCAGGGCATGAGTTCCGGCCCTGCGGTGATCCGGTGAGTTCGCCGGAGGAGCGGATCGCCGGGCTGGGCCTGACCCTGCCGCCGGTCGCGGCCCCGGCCGGCTCCTACGTCCCGGCCCAGCGCAGCGGCCCGCTCGTCTACACCGCCGGGCAGTTGCCGCTGGTGGACGGAAAACTGCTGGCCACCGGGAAGGTCGGGGACACGGTCACGGCCGAGGAGGCCGCCGAGCTGGCCCGCGTCTGCGTGCTCAACGCCCTGGCCGCGGCGGCGTCCGTGGCCGGCGGCCTGCCGGCGATCACGCGGATCGTCAAGGTCACCGGGTTCGTGGCCAGCGCCCCCGGCTTCACCGGGCAGCCGCAGGTCGTGAACGGGGCGAGCGATCTGCTGACGGAGATCTTCGGGGCGGCCGGCCGGCACGCCCGCAGTGCGGTAGGGGTGGCAGTGCTGCCGCTGGACGCACCGGTCGAGGTCGAGCTGATCGCCGAGACTGGCAGCCCAGCGGCATCCCCGGCCCGCCTGTCCGGCCCGTACGGGGAGAACACGTCCTGACCAGGCTGGTCACCTCCGGTGCCGGCGCAGTCGGCCGGCAGGAGGCCCGCGATGGCGATTGAAGGCGATGGCCGACACCGCGTCGGTCCGGGTCCTGCTGCCCGGCCACGGCCCGGTGGTCGCCGATCCGGCGTCGAGGCTCGCCGCGTACATCGGGCACCGCGCGGAGCGGCTCACCGAGATCCGGGCCGCGCTCGCCGCGGGCTGCACCACGGCCCACGACATCACCGCGCGGGTCTATCACGACGCCCACCCGGCCGTGCGCCGCTTCGCTGAACAGTCCGTTCAGGCGCAGCTCGACTACCTGGCCGGCCGCAGCTAACCGGCTAGAACGGCCGCGCTACCGGGCGCGCTTGCGGAGGCGCTCGGCGTCGACGATCATCACCGAGCGCGCCGAGATATGCAGCCAGCCGCGGGCCGCGAAGTCCGCGAGGGCCTTGTTGACCGTCTCCCGCGACGCTCCCACGAGCTGCGCCAGCTCCTCCTGGGTCAGGTCGTGGTGCACCTGCAGGCCCTCGTCGGTCTGCTGGCCGAACCGCTCCGCCAGGTCAAGCAGGGCCTTGGCGACCCGGCCGGGCACGTCGGTGAACACCAGGTCGGCCGTCACGTCGTTGGCGCGGCGCAGCCGCTGTACGAGGGCGCGCAGCAGATGCAGCGAGATCTCCGGCCGCTTGCGCAACAGCGGCAGCAGCGAATCGTGCGGCAGCGCGGCCAGCGTCACGTCCGTGACGGCGCTGGCGCTCGACGTCCGCGGCCGCGGATCGAACAGCGACAGCTCGCCGAACATCTCACCCGGCCCGATCACGCTGAGCAGGTTTTCCCGGCCGTCACCGGCCGCGCGGGTCAGCTTTATCTTGCCGTCGAGTACGACGTAGAGGCTGTCGCCGCCGTCGCCTTCGTCGAAGAGCCGTTCGCCGCGGTGCAGCTTGAGCTGGCTCATGGTCTGCCGAAGCTCGCCTGCGCCCTCCTCGTCGAGCGCCTCGAACAGCGGCGCCCGCCTGAGCACCTCTCCGGCGTTCTCCACCGGTCCCTCCTCGCTTGCCGTGTGCCCTTTAAGTGTGAACCATCCGCAGGCCGAATGTGTGTGCTGGACCACTGTCATCTGGCTGTGGCGGCGTCAGAGCACGCCGACGAGGTGGAATTCATCACTATCTGAAGCAGATCGGTTACATTAAGTCTCTCACAAACGAATACGGGGACGGGCAATCGATTTCGGGGGCCGGGATGGCTGACGCGCCGGGCAAGCACTTCAGCGCATGCAGGACCACATGGGCGATGGCCGGCTGCGGGCTGCTGACTATGGCCGGGCTGGCCGGCGCGCCGCGGATGAAGCTGGCCGGGAATCCCGTGCCGAGCGCGGGTCAGCTGCAGGCGGCACAGAACACAGTGAATCAGCGGGCCGCCGACCTCGGCCGGGCGGAGGAGCGCCTCGCCGCGGCCGACGCCAGGCTGACCGATCTGGAAACCCGCGCCGGAATCCTCACCGAGGACTACGACGGGACGGTCGTGGCGGAGCAGCAGGCGCACGCGGCGCAGGTGGCCGCGGTGCGACGGCTCGCCGCGGCGGAGATCGCGCTGCGCGGCAGCCATCGCCGGGTGGCGGACATCGCCGCGGCGGAATTCGAGACCCAGGGCGGATTTGATCCGATGGCGGCCATGCTCGGCGATTCCCGCGGTGTGCTAGCCTACCTCGGCCTGATCGGCCTGGGCCAGGTATTCGCGCGCAACCGGACGGACATCCTGGCGGAGAACACCGCCGACAGCGTGGTGGCCGGCGTGTTCCGTGCCGAGGCGAGCGCCGCGCTCCGGCAGAAGCAGGCGGATGTCCGGCAGGCGGCGGCGCTCAAGATGGCCATCCAGGCGGCCGTTACCCGGCAGCTCGCGGCGGTCACGGCCACCAGGTCCATGACGAGCCGCCTGACCAGCCTGCTGCAGAACGCGAAGCTGACCGGGCAGTCCGTCGCGGCCACGCGCCAAGCGGCCCTCGCGGCGGAGGCGGCGCAGGCCGCCCGGCAGCGCGCCGCGGCCGCCAGCACCGCGTCGGCCTCACCGCCCTCGTTTCCCGATGCCCCGGCCGGTTCACGACGGGGCAACATCGCCGCGGGCTGGGCGCTGAGCCAGATCGGCCTCCCCTATCAGTGGGGCGCCGCCGGACCGTCCAGCTACGACTGCTCGGGGCTCACGATGGCCGCCTGGGCGCGCGCGGGCGTCGGGCTGCTGCACTACGCCGGCGATCAGTGGGTGGAAGGCGCGCACGTCCCGCTGAGCAGCCTGGAGCGCGGGGACCTGCTGTTCTACGCAATCGACAACGCGGACCCGGGGACCATTCACCACGTCGGCATCTACATCGGCGGGGGAAGCATGGTGGACGCCCCCTACACCGGGGCCGACGTGCGGATCGACGATATCTACGCGCCGGGCGTGCCGATCGGCGCGGTCCGGCCGTAGCCCGGGATCGGAGCGGGTCGGCGGGCCTAGTGGCCAGCCTCCTCCGCGCGCATGCGGGACGCCCGGATCTCCGCCTCCGCTTGCGCCCGGTCCGCCCAGGCGGCCCCCTCGACCGACTTGCCGGGTTCCAGGTCCTTGTAGACCTCGAAGAAGTGCTGGATCTCCAGCTTGTCGAACTCCGGGACGTGGTAGATGTCGCGCAGGTGCTCCCACCGGGGATCGCTGGCCGGAACGCACAGGACCTTATCGTCGCCGCCCTTCTCGTCCCGCATCCGGAACATCCCGATGGCCCGGCAGCTGATCACGCAGCCGGGGAAGGTGGGCTCCTCCAGGATGACCAGGGCGTCGAGCGGGTCACCGTCATCGCCCAGGGTGTCTTCGACGAACCCGTAGTCGGAGGGATACCTGGTCGACGTGAACAGCATCCGGTCCAGCCGGATTCGCCCGGTGGCGTGATCCATTTCGTATTTGTTCCGCTGGCCCTTCGGGATTTCGATGATCACGTCGAACTCCACGATGCTGCCCCCACCTTGCGCGGTAAATGGTTGACTCAATTGTCCCCCGGCGCCCGCCACAATGGAGCACCGGGTCTGTTTCAGGATCCCGCACCGGAAAGGTGGATACGCCGTGCGGCGCAGCACACGGGACATGGCCTTGATCACGCTGGCCATGCTGAACGTGTTCACACTGACCGCAGGCGTGATCCTGGCCCGCATGCTGCCACCGCGGCTGGCGCTGCTCAAGCCGGTCACCGTCGCCGCGCGTCCCGCCGCGCTGGCCCGCCCGGTGCTGGGCGGCGCCACCGGCGGCCCGCTGCCCACCAGTTCCGGGCTGAACACCGCGCTGGCCGGCCCGCTGTCGTCACCCGCCCTCGGGCCGGGGGTGGCGGCGCTCGTCGCGGACGCCGCCGGGACCACCATCTACGGCCGGAACGCCGGCGAGATGACCACGCCCGCGTCCACGGAAAAGATCGCCACCGCGATCGCGGCGCTGGACGTGCTCGGCCCCGGAGCCCAGTTCCGCACGCGGGTCGTCGGTGCCCCGGGAGGCGAGATCGTGCTGGTGGGCGGCGGAGATCCGACGCTGACGGCCGGGCCCGCGCCCGCCTCGGACTACCCGCAGCCCGCGTCGCTGAAGGATCTCGCCGCCCAGACGGCGCGCACGCTGAAGGCGCAGAACCGCCGCCGCGTGCAGCTTGGTTATGACACCTCGCTCTACACCGGGCCCGGCATGGCTCCCGGATGGCCCGAATCGTACGTGACCAGCGGCGACGTCACCCAGATCAGCGCGCTGGAGGTCGACCAGGGCCGCCTGACCGCCGCGGGCGCGCCGGAAGACGCGGACGATCCGGTCAACTTCCGGCCACGGTCCGCCGACCCGGTGGGCGTGGCCGTTTCCGCGTTCAAGGCCTTCCTCACCGGCGATGGGATCACGGTCACCGGCAGCCCGGCCGCGGCCGCCGCCCCCACCCGGGCTCCGCTCCTCGGCTCGGTCGGCTCACCGGCGCTGTCGGCCATCGTCGAGTGGATGATGCTGGAAAGCAACAACGTGATCGCGGAGAACCTGGCCCGGCACGTCGCCATCGCGATGGGTGAGCCCGCCTCCTTCGCCGGCGCCGCCACGGCCGAGACGGCCGCCCTGCACCGGCTCGGCGCACGGAACGTGCGGCTCGCCGACGGAAGCGGCCTGTCGCCCGACGACCAGATCACCCCCGAGTCCCTCGTCCGCCTGCTGGCCGCCGCGTCCTCGCCGGCCCACGCCGCGCTGCGCCCGGCGATCACGGGCCTGCCGGTGGCCGGGTTCTCCGGCACCTTGTCCGCGGGCCAGAGCGTCTTCGGCGCGATCGGCGGCGCGGCGCGGGGCGTGGTTCGGGCCAAGACGGGGAACCTGTCCACGGTGGCCGCCCTGGCCGGCTTCGCCAACGACCGCGACGGCCGCCTGCTCATCTTCGTCTTCAACGCGTCGAACGTCCCCAAGGCCGCTGACCTGCAAACGGCCGCCGACACCATCAACAGCGCCGCCGCGGCGGTCGCGGCGTGTGGCTGCCGCTGAGAAATCGCCAGACCCGGCAAATCGCCACCCAGCCCCGACCACGGCACGCCACAACGTACGGTGGGAGGGTGAACAACGGGCAGATGATCGACTGGGACGTGGCGGTTTCCACCGGTGTCCGTTGGGCGCGCCCCGGACCCCAGGTGAGCCTGGCCGAGGCGCGGCAGACCGTCGCGGAGCTGCGCGAGCTGGCCGTCGCGGTCGAGCGGCCGGTCCGCGACGTCACGGGACTGCAGAGCAAGGTCACCCCGGGCAACGTCGCGGTCGTGGACCGGGCCGGATGGATCCGTGCCAACGTGGACGGTTTCCGCGTCGTGCTCGACCCGCTGGCCGAGCAGATGCGCCAGCGCACCCCCGCCGCCAACGCCTCCGGGCTGGTGATGGGCGTCGGCTCCCGGGTCACCGGGATGCAGGCCGGGCTGATCCTGGCCTATCTGTCCGCCCGGGTCCTCGGCCAGTACGAGCTGTTCCTGCCGCCCGGCTCCGGTCACAACGGCGGCGAGGAGCCCGTCGGCCGGCTCACGCTGGTCGCCCCCAACATCGTGATGGTCGAGCGCGAGCTCGGCGTTAATCCCCGCGACTTCCGCCGCTGGGTCTGCCTGCACGAGGAAACGCACCGGGTGCAGTTCACCTCGGTGCCGTGGCTGCGCGCGTACGTGCAGGAGCAGATGACGGAATTCCTGCTCGCCTCCGACCTCGACCCCGCGACCATCCTCAGCCGGCTGCGCGCGGCCGCCGACGCGGTGGCCGGCGCGGTACGCGGCAGCGACAGCGAGAGCCTCATCGAGGCCATCCAGACCCCCCGCCAGAAGGAGATTCTCGGGCGGCTCACCGCTCTCATGACCCTGGTGGAAGGGCACGGCGACTACGTGATGGACGCCGTGGGCCCGCAGGTCGTGCCGTCGGTCGCCGAGATCAGGGAGCGGTTCAACACCCGGCGCAAGACGGCCGGGCGCGTCGAGCAGGCCATCCGGCGGCTGCTCGGCATTGACCTGAAAATGCGGCAGTACGCGGACGGTGCGCGCTTCGTCCGCGCGGTTGTCGAGCGGATCGGCATGGACGGCTTCAACAAGGTGTGGGAGTCCCCGGCGACCATCCCCACCATCAGTGAGATCGGCAGCCCGGAAGCCTGGATCGCCCGGGTCGCCACCGGGTTCGCGCCCCCGCCCGCCGTGACCGCGGCGCTCGCTGAGCCTCCGGCCACCGCGCCGGGCAACGGAACGAGCCCGCCGTCCAGCGCAGGCCCGGCCGCCGGTGGGGCGTTCCACGCCGGCGACGATGCCGCCTTCGGGGCGGATCCGGGGCCCGAAGGCCAGGCCGGGGAACCCGGTTCGCGGCGTCACGCGGCCGAGGCAGGCGCAGCCGGGGAAGCCACCGAAACCGGGGACGCCGGCGAAACGGCCCCCGGGAGGGACGAGGGCCGTCCCGGGCAGGATGGCCAGTAGCCGCGCATGGGCCCAAGCCCGGTAGTCGCGGAAATCCGCCACGCGGTCCGGGAAAGCCTGCGGGATCTCGATCCCGGCGTGCTCGTCCTGGCGGCCTGCTCCGGCGGGGCGGACTCGCTGGCGCTGGCCGCCGCGCTCGCCTTCGTGGCGCCCCGCGAGCGGCTGCGGGCCGGCGCGGTCACCGTCGATCACGGACTCCAGCCCGGTTCGGCCGGGCGCGCGCGCGCCGTGACGGAGGCGCTGATCGGCCTCGGCCTCGACCCGGTCGAGTGCATCCGCGTCACGGTGCCGCCGGGCGAGACGAACGGCGGACCGGAGGCGAGCGCCCGCGCGGCCCGCTACGACGCGCTGGAGGCGGCCGCCCGGCGCACCGGCGCGGCCGCAGTCCTGCTCGGCCACACCCTCGACGATCAGGCGGAAACGGTGCTGCTCGGGCTGGCCCGCGGGTCAGGTGCCCGGGCGCTGGCCGGCATGGCGGCCCGCCGGGGCCGCTACCGCCGCCCGCTGCTCGCGGTGCGGCGCCGCGCCACCGCCAACGCGTGCGCGGCGCTCGGGCTGGCGGTGTGGGAGGACCCGCACAACGCCGACCCCCGGTTCTCCCGCGCCCGGGTCCGCCACGAGGCGTTGCCGGCGCTGGAGGAGGCACTCGGCCCCGGGGTGGCAGAGGCCCTGGCCCGGACCGCCGGACAGCTCCGCGCCGACGCCGACTACCTCGACGCGCTAGCGGCCATGGAAACCGAGCGGGCCGGCGGCGGGCGCTCCAGCCTGCTCACCGACAGCCTGGCCGCGCTGCCCCCGCCGATCAGGACGCGGGTGCTGCGGGCGGCCGCCATCACCGCCGGGTGCCCGGCCGGCTCCCTCACCGCGTGCCACGTGGAGCAGCTTGAAGTGCTGGTGACAAGATGGCGCGGGCAGCGATGGATCGACCTTCCCGGCGGGGTACGCGGGTTCCGGCGGGAAGGCCAGCTGCGATTCACCCGCGGTAGCGCTCCAGCCGGAGACGTTCCGGCCGGATCCGGACCTGGAGCCGGCGTCACCGATGACGGGCCGGGATGGGACAGGGAGGGTGGCCATGGACGCGGACGACATGGGAACAGACCTCAAGGAAATCCTGATCAGCGAGGAGATGCTGCACCAGCGGGTGACGGAGCTTGCCGCGCGCGTTGACGACGACTACGCCGGCCGTGACCTGCTCCTGGTCGGGGTGCTGAAAGGCGCCATCATGGTGATGGCGGACCTGGCGCGCGCCATGCACCTGCCGGTCCAGATGGACTGGATGGCCGTTTCCTCGTACGGATCCGGAACGCGGTCATCCGGCGTGGTCCGCATCCTCAAGGACCTCGACACCGACATTTCCGGCCGGGACGTCCTGGTCGTCGAGGACATCATCGACTCCGGCCTGACGCTGTCCTGGCTGGTCGGAAACCTCCAGTCGCGCGGCCCGGCGTCGGTGCGCGTCTGCACCATGCTGCGCAAGCCGGGCGCCGCGCGGATGCGGGACGTCGAGGTCGCCTACACCGGCTTCGACATCGGCGACGAGTTCGTGATCGGATACGGGCTCGACTACGCCGAGCAGTACCGTAACCTGCCCTTTATCGGAACTCTCGCCCCGCATGTCTACGGGGGGAACAGAACCGGAGCAGGGAAGCGTTGACCCGTGCAGGGTTAGCGAAAGTCAGAAGGCAAGGCGGTCCCGCCGGAGGTCGGCGGGACGGAAAGCTGGTCAGGAGGGAACGGCTCCCAGCCGAGGGGGTCGCTCGTCGATGGATTCTAAGCGCTCATTCCGCATGCTGGGGCTGTTCGCCGCCGCGGTCCTCGTCGTGGTGGTGCTGTTCAACCTGGCCAACGCCGGAAGCTCGTACCAGCAGGCAGACACGTCGCAGGTCGTGTCGATGATCGACCACGGCCAGGTCAAGTCGGCCAAGATCACCGACAAGAACCAGACCATCCAGGTGACGACCAAGGCCGGCAAGCAGTACCAGGCCGACTGGGTCAGCGGGCAGGGCCTCCTCCTCCAGCAGGAGCTGCAGAAGCAGTACGAGCAGGGCAAGCTGCCGCAGGGGTACACGGTCGCCATCCCGTCCAGCAACTCGGTCTGGAGCCTGCTCGGCTCGTTCATCCCGTATATCTTCATCGCCTTGTTCTTCTTCCTGCTGCTCAGCCAGATGCAGGGCGGCGGCTCGCGGGTGATGAACTTCGGCAAGTCCCGGGCCAAGCTGATCACCAAGGACACCCCCAAGACGACCTTCGCGGACGTGGCCGGCGCCGATGAGGCGATCGAAGAGCTCCAGGAGATCAAGGAGTTCCTGCAGAACCCGGCCAAGTTCCAGGCGATCGGAGCCAAGATTCCCAAGGGCGTGCTGCTCTACGGCCCGCCCGGAACGGGCAAGACGCTGCTGGCCCGGGCGGTGGCCGGCGAGGCCGGCGTGCCGTTCTACTCCATCTCCGGCTCCGACTTCGTCGAGATGTTCGTCGGCGTCGGCGCCTCCCGGGTGCGGGACCTGTTCGAGCAGGCCAAGTCCAACGCCCCCGCCATCGTGTTCGTGGACGAGATCGACGCGGTCGGCCGGCACCGCGGTGCCGGGCTCGGCGGCGGCCACGATGAGCGTGAGCAGACCCTCAACCAGATGCTGGTCGAGCTGGACGGCTTCGACACCAAGGGCGGCGTGATCGTGATCGCCGCGACCAACCGGCCGGACATCCTCGACCCCGCGCTGCTGCGGCCGGGCCGGTTCGACCGCCAGATCATGGTGGCGCAGCCCGACCTGGCCGGCCGGAAGGGCATCCTGCGGGTGCACGCGCGCGGCAAGCCCATCGCCCCGGATGCGGACCTGGAAGTCATCGCGCGCCGCACCCCCGGCTTCACCGGCGCCGACCTGGCCAACGTGATCAACGAGGCCGCGCTGCTGACCGCCCGGTCCAACGGCAAGCAGATCACGATGGCGTCGCTGGAGGAAGCGATCGACCGGGTCATGGCGGGCCCAGAGCGCAAGAGCGCGATCCTGTCCGAAAAGGAACGGAAGACCATCGCCTACCACGAAGGCGGCCACGCCCTCGTCGGGCACGCGATGCCGAACGCGGACCCCGTGCACAAGATCACCATCATCCCGCGCGGCCGTGCCCTCGGTTACACCCAGGCGCTGCCGACCGAGGACAAGTTCCTCGTCACCCGCGCGGAAATGCTCGACCAGCTGGCCATGCTGCTCGGCGGGCGCACCGCCGAGGAGCTTGTCTTCCACGAGCCGACGACCGGCGCCGCGAACGACATCGAGAAGGCGAGCGAGGTCGCGCGCGGCATGGTGACCCAGTACGGGATGAGCGAAAAGCTCGGCGCGCGGAAGTTCGGCAGCGGTGACAGCGAGCCGTTCCTGGGCATGGAGCGGTCGCACGCGCGGGACTACTCCGAGGAGATCGCGTCCACCATCGACGACGAGGTGCGCCGGCTGATCGAGTCCGCCCACGATGAGGCGTGGGAGGTGCTGGTCGAATACCGTGACGTGCTCGACCGGCTCGTGCTCCAGCTCCTGGACAAGGAAACCCTGTCCAGGAAGGAGGTCCTGGAGGTCTTCGCCACCGTGCAGAAGCGGCCGTTGCGCGGCTCCTACACCGGGTACGGCAAGCGGCTTCCCTCCGACCGGCCGCCGGTGCTCACGCCCAAGGAGCTGGCGCTCGCCGCCGCGTCCGACAGCAAGAACGGCTCGGCGATCCAGGGCAACGGCCAGGCGCTTGGCTACGGCCCGGGCGAGCTGACCGGCGGCCCCGGCAACGCGACCGCCGCGCCGTCGGACAGCGCGCCGCGCGACTTCCCCTCCGCCGGGCAGCCATACGACTACGGCGGTCAGCCGGACGGGTCGTGAGCCGGGTCAACGCCGGCGCGGGTTGCCGGGACGTCGCGTGACGGGCGACGACAAGGTTCCTCCCCAGATAGACCAGCTGCGGATCGAGCGGGCGGTCCGGGAGATCCTGCTCGCCATCGGTGAGGACCCGGAGCGGGACGGGCTGGCCGACACGCCGGCCCGGGTGGCCCGGGCCTACGCGGAGCAGTTCGCCGGGCTGCGGCAGCGCCCGGAAGACGTGCTGACAAAGGTCTTCGACGCCGACCATGACGAGATGGTCCTAGTCCGCGACATCGAGCTGTACGCGACGTGTGAGCATCATCTCGTCCCGTTTTTCGGTGTCGCGCACATTGGCTATATCCCGAACGGCAAAGGCCAGATCACGGGGCTTTCCAAGCTGGCCAGGCTGGTCGATATCTACGCGCGGCGGCCGCAGGTGCAAGAACGGATGACCAGCCAGATCGCGGACGCGCTGGTGGCCAACCTGGAGCCGCGGGGTGTGATCGTGGTCATCGAGGCCGAGCATCTGTGCATGGCCATGCGGGGGGTGCGGAAGCCGGGAGCCCGGACCGTGACCTCCGCGGTTCGCGGGGTCTTCCGCACCAGCGCCCGGACCAGGGCCGAAGCGATGAGCCTCGTATACGGGGCACGCTGACGATCACGTCCGCCGCCGGCGCTGCGCCCGCCGTGCACTGAACTGATCCGCCCGCCCGGCCGTATAAAGAGGTACCGTGGTTGGGGGAGACTCGATGAGTGCGGCGACGGGTACCGCCGGACGCGTCAAAGCATTCATTTCACGGTGGCTTCATGAAGCAGATTTATTCTTAAGGCCTGGTAAGTGCCGCCTGACCTTCCTGGCTACTCTGAAACGTCGTGATCCGGGGCCTGGAAAATCTTGATATGGACAAAAGCGACACCACCGACACGGCCGGGCGGGCGGCCGCAGACGGCGAGTGCTCCGAGCACCCCTGGCTGGACAGCCGGCGGGGGCAGCGGCGCTGGATTCCGACCATCGCCGGCCTGCTGTGCTTCCTGATCGGGCTTTCCGACGTCCTCGCTATCTTCACACCGAGCTTCCACGCCCGGCTGCACAGGATCAACACGTACGTCCCCGGCACGCTGACCAACGCCGCCCGCAGCGCCGACGTCATCGTCGGCCTGCTGCTGCTGCTGCTGTCGCACGGGCTGCGCAGGCGGAAGCGCCGGGCCTGGCAGGCCGTCACCGCCCTGCTCGCGCTGGATATCGCCATCCACCTCACGCACGCCCAGGCGGCGCACATCCCGACCACGGTCGTAGCCGCGGGGCTGCTCTGCACCCTGCTGTTCTTCCGCAACGACTTCTACGCGGTCGGGGACCGGCGAACCCGCTGGCTGGCCCTGTGGGTCTTCATCGGGCTCGCCGCCGCGGACGTCGCGATCGGCCTCGGCTTCCTGGCCGCCAGCACCCTGGCCGCCGGCAGCTACTCGTTCGTCACGCGCCTGAAAGACGTGCTGCTGGAGATCGTCGGCGTCTCCGGTCCCGTCTCGTTCGCCGCCGAGGGGCGCGGTGACAGCTACCACCTGCTGACGAGCTCGCTCGGATTGTTCACGCTGATCGTCACCGCCTACCTGTTCCTCCGGCCCGCCGAGCCGAAGGCCCGGCTCACCGCGGCGGACGTGGGGCAGATCCGCGAACTGCTGGCCAAGCACGGCGACCGGGACTCGCTCGGCTACTTCGCGCTGCGCAACGACAAGAGCGTCATCTGGTCCCCGACCGGGAAGGCCTGCGTCTGCTATCGCGTCGTGTCCGGGGTGATGCTGGCCGGCGGTGACCCGCTCGGTGACCCGGAGGCGTGGCCCGGAGCCATCCAGGCCTTCCTGGACGAGGCCGCGCGGCACGCCTGGGCGCCTGCGGTCATGGGGTGCAGCGAACTCGGCGCGGAGATCTGGTGCCGGGAGGGCGAGCTCACCGCGCTGGAACTGGGTGACGAGGGCATCGTGAACGTCCCGGACTTCAGCCTGTCCGGGCGGTCGATGCGCAACGTCCGGCAGATGGTCTCACGGGTCGCGCGCAACGGTTACACGGCCGAGGTCCGGCGGGTCGGCGACGTGCCCCGCGAAGAGATTGAGGCCATCCTTGAGGTGGCCGACTCCTGGCGCGGCAGCCACACCGAACGCGGCTTCTCCATGGCGCTCGGGCGGGTCGGCGCGCCCGGCGACGAGCAGTGCGTGATCGCGACGGCTTCGTGCGACGGGACCCTGCGGGCCGTGCTGCACTTCGTCCCATGGGGCAGCGACGGCCTGTCGCTCGATCTCATGCGCCGGGACCGGACCGCCCAGCCCGGCCTGAACGATTTCCTCATCGTCGAGGCGATCAAAGCCGCATCGGGCCTGGGAGTCAAGCGGGTCTCGCTCAACTTCGCCGTATTCAGGGCGGCACTCGAACGCGGGGAGCGAATCGGGGCGGGGCCGGTTCTGCGGGCCTGGCGTTCTGTCCTGCTTTTTCTCTCCAAATGGTTCCAGATCGAATCTCTGTACAAATTCAATGCGAAATTCTCACCGGTCTGGCAGCCGCGCTTCTTCGTATTCCCGACCGCCAAGGACGCGCCGCGGATCGCGCTGGCCGCGCTGGAAGCCGAAGCCTTCCTGGTCTGGCCGACGCTGGAGCTTCGCCGCCTGGCCCGCCAGCTGGGGCTGGGCCGGCTCCGCCGCCGGCTGCGGCGGGCGATGCACCGGCACTGAACGGCCGGTCGCGCGGCGGCGGACCCCATAGGGTGGGCCTATGGCGAGCAGCACCGCAGGCGGCCCGCGGTATGCGCTGCCGGGGCTGCCCAGCCGGGACCGCTGCCTGGTCATGGGGGTCGTCAACGTCACCCCGGACTCCTTCTCCGACGGCGGTGAGTGGCTCGGCGCCGAGGCGGCCGTCGCACACGGGCTGGATCTCGCCGGGCAGGGCGCGGACATCGTGGACGTCGGCGGGGAATCGACCCGGCCGGGCGCGCAGCGTATTCCCGCCGAAGAGGAGATCCGCCGGGTCCAGCCGGTCATCACCGAGCTGGCCCGGTCCGGCATCCCGGTCAGCGTGGACACCATGCGCGCGCAGGTCGCGGAGCTGGCACTGGAGGCCGGGGCCCGGCTGGTCAACGACGTGAGCGGCGGTCTCGCGGACCCGCACATGCCGCGTCTGGTCGCGAAGGCGTCGGTGCCGTACGTCGTGATGCACTGGCGCGGCCACAGCCACGACATGAACTCCCGGGCGGTCTACGGTGACGTGGTCCGGGAAGTCCGCGACGAGCTCAGCCGCCGGATCGACGCCGTGGTGGCGGAGGGCGTCGACCCGGCCTTGATCGTCCTCGACCCCGGGCTCGGATTCAGCAAGCTCAGCGAGCACAACTGGCGCCTGCTGGCGGCCCTGCCGGAACTCGGCCGCCCGGGAGCCCGCGCCGGGGCGGCCGGCCCGGACAGCGCCGGCGGTGTCCCGCGCCGGTTCCCGGTGCTGGTGGGGGCCTCGCGGAAGCGTTTCCTCGGCCGCCTGCTCGCCGCAGCCGACGGCACGCCGCGGTCGTTTGCCGGCAGCGACGACGCCACGGTGGCCACGACGGCACTCGCCGCCGCGGCCGGCGCCTGGTGCGTGCGGGTCCACAAGGTCCCGGCCAACGCCGACGCGGTGCGCATCGCGGCGGCCTGGCAGGCCGCCCAGGCGGCGCCCGCGTGAGCAGCGACCGGATCGCGGTGCGGGGACTGCGGGTACGCGGTTTCCACGGCGTGCTGGACGCTGAGCGCCGAGACGGCCAGGACTTCCTGGTCGATGCGGTGCTCACGGTGGACACCCGCCCGGCCGCCGCGTCCGGCGATCTCTCGCTGACCGTGGACTACGCGGCGCTCAGTGACCGGCTGGCCGGGATCGTGGCCGGCGAGCCGGTCTGGCTGATCGAGACGCTGGCCGAGCGGCTGGCCCAGGCATGCCTGGGCGAGCCGGGCGTCCGGCGGGCCGAGGTCACGGTGCACAAGCCGGACGCGCCGGTCGGCCACCCGGTCACCGACGTGGCGGTCACCATCCGCCGCGCGCGCCGGGTCCGCGTGGTCATCGCGCTGGGCAGCAACGCCGGTGACCGGCAGGAGGAGCTGCAGCGGGGCGTCGACGGGCTGGCCGCGACACCGGGCCTGGACATCACCGCGATCTCCCCGGTGTACGAAACCGCGCCGATCGGCGGGCCCGATCAGCCCGACTACCTCAATGCGGTCGTGCTGGCGGAGACGTCGCGGCCGGCTCCCGCGTTGCTGCGGCGGGCGCACGCGATCGAGGCGGCGGCGCTGCGGACCAGGGAGGTGCGCTGGGGGCCGCGGACCCTTGATATCGACATCATCGCCTACGGTGACAAGATCAGCGGCGATCCGGTGCTGACTCTGCCGCATCCCCGCGCGCACGAGCGGGCCTTCGTCCTGGCCCCCTGGCGGGACGCCGATCCCGGTGCGAGGCTGCCCGGGCGGGGCCCGGTCACGGCGCTGCTGGCCGCGCTGCCCGGCGGCATGATCCGGCGCCGCGATGACGTGGTGCTGCGCCGGCCCGCATAGCCTGGCTCTCGTGGCCAGACTGACCGTGGCGCAGCCCACATGACGCCCACCCGCATCAGCACCCTGCTCGGCACCGCCGCCGCGTTCGGGGTCGTGAGCTGGCTCCTGCTCCGGCTCGTTTACACCTCGCTGCCGCCCGCGCCGTGGACCGTGCTGCCCGCCCTGCTCATCGCGGCCGCCGCCGAGGGCTATCTCGGATACGGGCTGCGCGCCCGGATCCTGCGGCGGTCCGGGACCAAGCCAGCCGATCCCATATACGTCGCGCGGATGGTAGCCCTGGCCAAAGCGAGCTCGCTCACGGCGGCGGTGATCGGCGGGATCGCGGCGGGCCTGACGGTGGCGGCTGCGGGCGCGCTGCCGGCCCGGGCGGCCGGCCAGGATGTGCTGACCGCCGCGACCACGTTCGGCGGGGCGATAATCCTGGCCGTCGCGGCCCTGTACCTGGAGCACTGCTGCCGTGTCCCGGACGATCCCGACGCCCACCGGTACGTGCCGCCCCCGCCGCCCCAAGTGGATCCCTTCCACTGAGACCGGGCCATCCGGCCGCGCGAAAGGCGGGCTCGCCCGGCTCCGGTGGCCTCCGCCCCTGGCTATGCTCGGGTGGGATATGGGCCGGCCAGGGGCACCGCCCGGTACCCGCTGAGGACTGGAACGAGATGAACGTTGCATCAGGAGCCGGCGACGCGCGTGCCGCCGGCGAGGCCGACGAGCACCCGGCCCGGCTGCGCGTCGGCATCATCGGCCCCGGCCGGGCCGGCACCGCGCTGGGGGTCGCGCTCACCCAGGCCGGCCACGTGGTCACCGCGGTGGCCGCGGTCTCCGATGCGTCCGTCCGCCGCGCTCACGAGCATTTCCCCGCGGCCACGATCGCCGAGCCGGCCGATGTGATCGCCGGGGCCGACCTCGTCCTGCTGACTGTGCCCGACGACTCGCTGCCCGGCCTGGTCTCGGGCCTGGCCGCTACCGGCGCCACGGTCGGCGGCCGGCTGCTCGCCCACACCAGCGGCCGGTACGGCACGGCCGTGCTCGACCCGGCGGCCCGGCTCGGCGCGCTCCCGCTAGCCCTGCACCCGGTCATGACGTTTACCGGCCGCAGCGACGATGTGCCCCGGATGCGGGGGATCAGCTTCGGCATCACGGCGCCCGATCCGCTCCGGCCGGTCGCGGAGGCGCTGGTGATCGAGATGGGCGGCGAGCCGGTCTTCATCGCGGAGGAGAACCGGGGGCTATATCACGCGGCCCTGGCCAGCGCCGCCAATCACCTCGTCACGCTGGTCACCGAGTCGTGTGACCTCCTAGAGGCGGCCGGGGCGCACGATCCGGCGCGGATGCTCAGCCCGCTGCTGTTCGCGGCGCTGGACAATGCGCTGCGGCTCGGCGATGCGGGCCTGACCGGGCCGGTGGCCCGCGGCGACGCGGGCACGGTAGCCAGGCACCTGGCGGCGCTGCGGGACGCGGCGCCGGAGGCGCTGGCGGTCTACGTCGTGCTGGCGCGGCTCACCGCCGACCGGGCGCTCGCCGCCGGCCTGCTCGCCCCGCCCGACGCCGAGCGCCTGCTCGGCGTGCTGTCCGGAGCGCTCCGTTGAACGGCGCACCCGCCGCGCCGCTTCTGGCGGCCAGCCTCGCCGACCTGGCCGCGGCGCGCGCGCAGCTCGGCTCGCCGGTCATCCTCGTGCCGACCATGGGGGCGCTGCACGACGGGCACCGCAGGCTGCTGCGGCACGCGGCCGCGCTGGCCGCGCCGGACGGGGCCGTGGTGGTCTCGATTTTCGTCAACCCGCGGCAATTCGGGCCCGCGGAAGACCTCGACCGCTATCCGCGCACCCTGGACGCCGACCTGGCCATGTGCGCCGCGGAAGGCGCAGCGGCCGTGTTCGCGCCCGCCGCGGCCGACATGTACCCGGACGCGCCGGTGATCACCGTCGACCCGGGGCCGATGGGGGAGATGCTCGAGGGCGAGTTCCGGCCCGGCTTCTTCGGCGGCGTGCTGACCGTCGTGGTCAAGCTGTTCGGGCTCGTCCGGCCGGACATTGCCGTGTTCGGGGAGAAAGACGCGCAGCAGCTCGCCCTGGTCCGCCGGATGTCCGCCGACCTCAACCTGGGCATCCGGATCGCGTCGGTGCCGACGGTCCGGGACGGGGACGGGCTGGCGACATCCAGCCGCAACCGCTACCTGTCGCCCGCCGAACGCCGCGTCGCGCTCGCGCTTCCGGCCGCGCTCCAGGCGGGCCGGGCCGAAGCCGCCGCCGGGCCCCATGCCGTCGCGGACGCCGCGCGGCGGAGCCTGGACCGGGCGACCGCTGCGGCCGTCCCGGCGGACGGCTCACCCGGTCAGCCGGCCGGCACCGGCGAGCCAGGCACCGCCCCGCGGGTGCCGGTGACCGTGGACTACCTCACCCTGGTGGACCCGCGGTCCTTCCAGCCGGTGCCGCCCGGCTTCACCGGGACGGCGATTCTCGCGGTGGCGGCGCGGGTCGGCGGGACCCGGCTCATCGACAACGTCCGGGTCGATTTCGCCTGACGGCCCGGGCACCGAGGCGGGGAGAGGGACACGATGCTGCTGGCCATCGACGTGGGAAACACCAACACGGTACTGGGGATCTTCGATGGTGACGAGGTGATCGAGCACTGGCGGATCGCCACCGTGCCGGACCGGACGGCCGACGAGATCGCCGTCGTGCTGCGGGGCCTGCTCACGCAGAGCGCCGTCTTCAAGGACACGTCCCGCGCGGGCGAGGTTCCCGGGATGATGCCGGACGGCGGCATCTCGGGCATCGCGCTCTGCTCGACCGTGCCGTCCGTGCTGCACGAGATGCGGGAGATGTGCCGGCGCTACTACCGCGAGATTCCATCGGTCATCGTCGAGCCCGGCGTCCGCACCGGTGTCCCGGTCCGCATGGACAATCCCAAGGAGGTGGGCAGCGACCGCATCATGAACGCCCTGGCCGCGGTGCACCTGTTCGGCGGGCCGGCCATCGTGGTGGACTTCGGCACCTCGACCAACTTCGACGCGGTCAGCGCGCGCGGGGAGTTCGTCGGCGGGGCGCTCGCCCCGGGCATCGAGATCTCCGTTGACGCGCTGTCCCGGCGGGCCGCGCAGCTGCTGAAGGTGGAGCTGACCCGGCCGCCGCGGGTGATCGGGAAGAACACGGTGGAAGCGCTGCAATCCGGCATCGTGTACGGATTCGCGGGCCAGGTCGAGGGGATCGCCCGGCGGATGTCCCGCGAGCTGGCACCCGCCAACCCGGACTCGGTCACGATCATCGCGACCGGCGGCCTTGCCCCCCTCGTCATCAACGAGGTGAGCGTCATCGACGCGCACGAGCCCTGGCTCACCCTGATCGGGCTCCGGCTGGTCTTCGAGCGGAACGCGGTGCCGGAAGCCTGAAACCGTGCGTCGTCACGGAACCTGGGTGCTGCCCGCCGACCGGCGACGGTAGCCTCAGGAGGTGACCGACAGACAGCCGGCGGATGACAGCCGCGACATCGCCGCCGGGTCGGCCAGCGGCGCTGACCTACCCGAGCAGATGCGGGTCCGGCTGGCCAAGCGCGACGCACTGCGGGAAGCCGGGCTTGATCCGTACCCGGCCGGTTACCCGCGCACGGCCACGATCGCGGAGGTGCGGGCCGCGCACGCGAGCCTGCCGCCGGACACGGCGACCGGCGAGATCGTCGGCGTCGTCGGGCGGGTGATCTTGTCTCGCATCGGCGGCAAGCTGTGCTTCGCCACCATCCGCGACGGCACGGGCGACATCCAGGTGATGATCTCGCTGGCCAGGGTCGGTGAGCAGGCCCTCGCCGGGTGGAAGCGGGACGTCGATCTCGGCGACCACATCGGGGTCCACGGTGAGGTGATCACCTCACGCAGCGGCGAGCTGTCGGTCCTCGCCGACTCGTTCGTGATCACCGCGAAAAGCCTCCGGCCGCTGCCGGACAAGCACAAGGGACTCAGCGACATCGAGGCGCGCGTGCGCCAGCGTTATGTGGACCTGATCGTCAACCCGGAGGCGCGCCGGATGGCCCGGCTGCGCAGTGACGTGGTCCACGCCATCCGGGAAGAGATGCACCGCCGCGGCTTCGTGGAGGTGGAGACCCCGGTCCTGCAGGCCATTCACGGCGGTGCGAACGCGCGCCCGTTCATCACCCACGGCAACGCCTACGACAGCGATCTTTACCTGCGTATCGCGCTTGAGCTCTACCTCAAGCGGCTGATCGTGGGGGGCATCGAGAACGTCTACGAGATCGGCCGGGTGTTCCGCAACGAGGGCGTGGATGCCACGCACAACCCCGAATTCACGATGCTGGAGGCGTACCAGGCCTACGGCGACTACGACACGGTGGCGGCCCTGACCCGGGAGCTGATCCAGAGTGCCGCGCGCACGGCGCTGGGCGGCACGGTGATCCGGCGCGCGGACGGCAGCGAACACGACATCGGCGGCGAGTGGAAGGCCGTCACGGTGCACGCCGCCATCTCAGCTGCCCTCGGCGAGGAGATCACGCCCGATACCGGTGAGGATCACCTGCGCAAGCTGTGCGCGCGTGCGGGCGTCCCGGCCGAGCCGGGCTGGAACCGTGGCCAGGTGCTGCTGGAGATGTACGAGCGGCTGGTGGAAAAGCAGACCGTCGAGCCGACCTTCTACCGCGATTTTCCGGTCGAGGTCTCCCCGCTGACCCGCGAGCACCGCGGCGACCCGCGGCTGGCCGAGCGGTGGGACCTGGTGGCGTTCGGGGCCGAGCTGGGCACCGGCTATTCGGAACTGGTCGACCCGGTCGAGCAGCGCGCGCGGCTGACCGTGCAGTCGCTGCTGGCGGCGGGGGGTGACCCCGAGGCGATGCAGCTCGATGAGGATTTCCTCCGGGCACTCGAATACGGGATGCCGCCGACCGGCGGTGTCGGGGTGGGCGTCGACCGCGTCCTCATCATGTTCACCGGCGTCAGCATCCGCGAGACAATCCTCTTCCCCTTCGTCAAGCCCGGTTAACGGCAACGGGCCCCTCGCCGGGGGGCATCGGCCCCGGCCACGGTCTCCCCGGGCCGGGCCTTGGGCCCGGGGTGTGCCGGGGTGTGCCGGCGAAGTGCCACCGCGGGGGCGCGAAGCTCACTGGGGGTTCCGGGGGGGCGCCCCCCGGAATCATGCCTCGATTCTTACGGCGCCGACGTAGATACTCCAGTCGATGGGCTGGACCATCACGTCCTGGCCGAAGGACGGCGCGTCGACCATCAGGCCGTTGCCGATGTAGAGGCCCACGTGGCTGATATCGGCGAAGAAGAAGACCAGGTCGCCCGGCTGGAGCTGGCTGCGTGAGATGTGCGGGCCTTCGTTCCATTGATCGCCGGTGTAGTGGTCCAGGCGGATTCCCTCTTGCGTGTAGGCCCACATGACCAGGCCGGAACAGTCGAATGCGGTCGGGCCGGCCGCGCCCCACACGTAGGGGTACCCGCGCCTGGTCAGTGCCGAACGCAGCGCCACGGCACCGACGCTGTCGCCGCCCGGTATGGCGATGTTCGGGTAGTGCCCGGTCTGGTTGAAGATCGCCATGGCCTGCGCCATCGCCGAGCTGTTGACTTTGGTGATCTCCGCCTGGATCGCCGCGGTCTTCGCGTTCATCGCCGATTCGAGCGCGCTCACCCTGGCGATCTGCTGCTGAGCGGTCCGACGGGCCCGCTTGTCCGCGGCCTGAGCCGCCTTGAGCTGGCGCACCCTCGTCCCGTTCTCCTGATCAAGCTGCTGCATCATGGCGGCCCGGTTGAGGAACTGGCTCGCGTTGCTGGTGGTGAGGATCTCCAGCGTCGGGTCGTACCCGGCGTTCTCATAGCTGGCCGCCGCCAGCCGCGAGACCGTGGCCTGGCCGGCCTTGAGCGCCGCCGCGTCCTTCGCCGCCGCCTGCCCGGCTTTCGAGGCCGTGGCGCGCGCCGAAGCCAGCTCGACCCGCAGGCCGTCGTACTGCTCGCTGAGCGAGTTGATCTGGATCGTGAGCTGCTTGGCCTGAGCCACCAGGGAACTCAGCGTCGGCGCGGGGCTTCGGGTGCTCGCGCCGCTGATCCCGCCGGGCAACAGGAGGGCCAGCGCGGTCGCCGCGCCGGTCAGGGTGGCCGCGGCCCGCCAGGAGCGGCAGGCCGCGATCCCCGTGCGCGCGGGTGCGGAACCGGCTACGTCCGCGGCGCCGGGCGCTGAAAGCCGCACAGAAGGCCTCCTCTCCCGGACGGCCTTCCCGGACAAGCATCATCCGTGTCAGGCGTCGATCGGTGGCAACAGCGTTGGACGATATTGGATTCGCAAAGTGCGCGCTTACGGAACCACGTAACTCATCCGGTGTTTTTCCCCGCGTGTCCGGCACGGCCTGGCGCGGCGCCGGACCCGCTATGGTGGAGCCGCCATGCGATACACGGTCAGGCAGGCGCGTACCGCCGACGTCCAGGCAATCCGCGGCCTGATCGACGCAAACCTGGGATCCGGCCGCCTGCTCGGCAAGGCCACGGTCACGCTGTACGAGGACGTCCAGGAGTTCTGGGTCGCCGAGCAGGACTCCGACGGGCTCATCGTCGGCTGCGGGGCGCTGCACGTGCTGTGGGAGGACCTCGCCGAGATCCGGACCATCGCGGTCCATGCGGACCGCCAGGGACATGGCATCGGCCACCGGATCGCCGGGGCACTCCTCGACCAGGCACGCGAGCTGGGCGTGCAGCGGGTGTTCGTGCTGACGTTCGCGGTCAGCTTCTTCGGCAGCCTCGGTTTCGCGGAGATCTTCGGCACGCCGGTCGCTCCCGATGTCTACACCGAACTGCTCCGCTCCTACGACGAGGGCGTCGCCGAGTTCCTCGGCCTCGACTGGGTCAAGCCGAACACGCTCGGGAACACCCGGATGCTCATGCACCTGCGGTCGGCGCCTGAGCCCCCGCCGAGATTACTGAAGCCCGCGGCCCCGTCCGGCCGGTAGCCGTCCGGGCGGTCGGCCAGTTCGGCGACGCGGTGCAGAACCCCGACGGTGAGCGGTTTATGGCACTCGGGACAGCACCCGTTACTCTCCCGGGTCTGCCGTGGCCCGAACCGGGTCCCGCACTTGCGGTGCCCGTCCAGGTGATACTTGCCCTCTTCGGGATAGAACTCGATCGTTCCGGCGAGGCCGTCTCCGGTACGCAGCGCGCTGGCGATAGAGAAGAAGTCCATCCCGGTCGAGAAGGTTGTCGCCTCCCGGCCCAGCATCGGCGGTGAATGGGCGTCGGAGTTACTGACGAGCCGATAAGCGTCCAGCGATGAACACGTCCAGTTCATGCGCGGATCCGAGGACAGGCCCGTCTCGGCGGCGAATATTTCCCCGGCGAGATGGCCGTAGCAGTCGGCGATCGCGTCGAAACCAGACCGGGAACCAAGAACGGCGAACCACGGTGTCCAGATATGTGCTGGGACCAAGTAGCAGCCGGGGCCGCCGTCAAGCGTGATCTCGAGCAGGTCGCGCGAGTCGAGGCCCAGGATGGGCCGGCCATCCGACGCGAGGTTCCCGATCTTCGACAGAGAAGCGGCGATGCGGTCGGCCGCCTCGAACGTCGGGGCGTATATCAGATGGTGCACTTTCCGCGTGCGCTCGGCACGGCGATAGATAGTGGAGATCTCAGCGGAGAGCATGAATCGTACCGGCTGCTCGCACGCCGCGGGCACCCGCCGCCGCACGGCTCTTTCCAGATCGGGCCGCAGCCGCAGCAAGCCCGCTTCGGCGGGAACGAGGCTGCCTTTGAGTTCGTCTGCCCATGCGGGATGAGTGAAGTCACCGGTGCCGACGACGCTGATGCCCTTGCTCAGTGCGCCGGCGGCCAGGTGCGGGATGTCGGAGTCCCGGTTGCATGCGCGAGAAAACTTTGAGTGGATGTGGAGGTCGGCGTGGAACATTGCCGCTTTTTACCCTTCTTGCCTTACCGCCGCGGGCGGCGGCGGCGGCTCTGATCCTGCCACGCCCGGTCCGGTGCCACGGCGGAACGCTCTCTCCGGCCACGGCCGGGTACCGGCGCCCCGCGCCCCGGGCCCGGCAGGCTCCGGCGCCGGCCGGCCGGAGCGCGGCTAACCCGCTGCCGGAGGTCGTCCGGTCAGAGCGCTCTGACCTGCGAAGAATCTCCACTGGGAGGTCCGCGGGCGGTAACCGCGCGAGACGCGGGCGGTCCGCCGGACGGCCCGCGCCGGCCATCCGGCGCGCAACTGGCTCGCCGCATCGCGGTGCCATGTGTCAGGGATCCGGGGCA
>Ga0335078_10001480_pt1 | contig 35466 bp, 27 predicted proteins | sample Lox_Sample_32_FD_206711 | JGI IMG/M metagenome (GOLD analysis project Ga0335078, IMG submission 206711) | Soil microbial communities from Loxahatchee National Wildlife Refuge, Florida, United States - Lox_Sample_3.2 | ecosystem: Environmental > Terrestrial > Soil > Wetlands | place: USA...
TGGGTCCGCTCCGCCACGGCCGGTGAGGGCGCCTCGCCGATCAGCGGGCGGAGCTCTTCCCGGGTGGCGGTGTCGAACACGAACGGGATCTCCGCCGCGTGGCAGGCCCCGAACCGGTGGTTGTCCCGCGGGTCCGGGTGGTCGAACCGGTAGATCCAGGTGTCGCTCGCGCCCGCCAGGGCCCGCGCCTCGGCGACCCGGATCGGCGGGACGCGGAAGAACCAGTCGGTGATCACCGCGGCCAGCAGGTCACCGGGGCTGGCGCCCGGTCGGCTGGCCCGGTAGACGGCGAGCGCCTCAGGCGACAGCCCGTAGGCGCCGGCCACGGCGGCCAGGGCCGGCTCGTCGATGAGGTCGATGGTGTCCGCCGCGACCAGGAACAGCCGCGCCTCGTCCCGGTTCGAGCCGATCAGCAGCGGAACGTTCCCGCCCTGTCCCGCGGCGAAGGAAGCCAGCGGCGCGGCCGGCAGGACCGATCCGTCGACGGTGGGCGCGAACGGCAGCAGGCTCAGCGTGAGCTGGCCCCAGCGTGCCGGGTCCGGCGTGGTCTGCACCTCCACCACCAGGTCCGACGCGGCCCGCACGAGCTTGTCCAGCGGGACCGCCGTGATCGAGTCCCGGTCCGGCGGCACGCCCAGTGCCTCGGCTAGGTAGCCGGCGACCATCCGGCCCTCGTCCGCGGTGAGCGTGTGCGCCCCGGCCCCGCTCTGCGCGACGGCCTGGCCGAACAGCCCGGCCGCCAGCGGCATCGACAGCAGCGTGGTCACGCTCATCGCCCCGGCCGACTCACCGGCCACGGTCACTCGCCCCGGGTCACCGCCGAACGCGGCGATGTTCTCCTGTACCCACCGCAGGGCCGCGAGCTGGTCGAGCAGGCCGAGGTTGGCGATGCCGTCGCCGAGGAACAGGAAACCCTCCGCGGCCAGCCGGTAGTTGATGGTCACGCAGACCACGCCGTCCCGGGCGAACGCCGCGCCGTCGTACGCGCCGACCGACCCCGAGCCGTTCATGAACGAGCCGCCGTGGATCCAGACCAGCACGGGGAGCCCGCCCGCACCGGCGTCGGGTGTCCACACGTTGAGGTTCAGGCAGTCCTCGCCCGGGATCACTTCCTCGGGGAACAGCGGCTGATACTGCGGCGGGTAGTCGCCCTTGGGCACGGTCGGCCCGAACGCGGTCGCGTCGCGCTCGCCCGCCCAGGCCCGGACGGGCTGCGGCGGGAGCATCCGGTTCGGGCCGAACGGCGGTGCCGCGTAGGGGATGCCGAGGAAGGCGGCCACCCCCGCTTCGACCCGCCCTCTGACGATTCCGTCGCGGAGCCGTACCACCGGGTGCTGTACCCCGTGCTGGGCCGTCTCGCTCATGCGTCCCTCCATTGCCACGTCCACGTAAGGCCTGTTGCGACTATTTAGCCCTAGTTGATCTCCGATGTGCACTACCGAAATCGTGTCTCATCGCGGGACTAGCGTGGTGGGTTAGGTTAGCCTAAGCTAAGTGCCGCGCGCCGGGGGCGAGTCCGATGATGCTGAAGTGATCCCAGAGAAGGACCGATGACCAACCAGCACACCAGCATGACGCACGGTTCAGTCCCACCCGGGAGCCGCCCCCGCAAGCGCCGCCCGAGCACGCGCCGGACCGTCCTCGTCCTGGTCGCCGGATCGGCCGCGGTCTGCGGGCTGGCCGGCTGCGGCGCGACCGGCGCGACCGCGGGCACGGACCAGGCGGCCCAGGGCAGCGGCCAGGGCGAGTCGATCACCCTCTACAGCGGCCAGCACGAGCAGACTACCAACGGCCTGGTCACCGCGTTCGAGAAGCAGACCGGGATCAAGGTCAACATCCGCAACGACGACGAGGACACCCTGGCCAACCTGATCGCCGTGCAGGGATCGCACACCCCGGGCGACGTGTTCTTCACCGAGAACTCGCCGCCGCTGGAGTTCCTCCAGGAAAAGGGGCTGTTGTCCGCGGTCAGCCCGGCTACGCTGGCCGATACCCCGGCCAAGTACAACTCGCCCGACGGCGACTGGGCCGGGGTGTCCGCCCGGGTCAGCGTGATCGTCTACAACCCGTCGCTGATCAGCAAGAATCAGCTCCCCGCCACCGTGATGCAGCTCGCCGACCCGAAATACCAGGGCAAGCTCGGCATCGCGCCGGGCGAGACCGACTTCCAGCCGATCGTCACCTCGGTGACGAGGACCTACGGCCGCACCGCCGCTCTCAGCTGGCTGGAGAAGGTCAAGTCCAACAGCGCCAGCCACAATTTCCCGGACAACGAGACGCTGGTCAGCGACGTGAACCGCGGCCAGGTCGCCTTCGGGGTCATCAACGAGTACTACTGGTACCGGCTCAGGGCCGAGATCGGCACCGGCGCGATGCACTCGCAGCTCGCCTACTTCACCCCGCACGACCCCGGTTACGTGATCGACGTCTCCGGCGCGGGAGTGCTCAAGTACAGCAAGCACCAGGCGGCCGCGCAGAAGTTCCTCGCGTTCCTGGTCAGCAAGAACGGCGAGGAGATCATCGGCCGGGCCGGCGGCGACGAGCAGAGCTACGAGTACCCGCTCGGGTCCGGCGTGACCATCTCGGCCCCGGAGACGCCGTTCGATCAGCTGCAACCCAATCCGATCACGATCGCCCAGCTTGGCGACGGTGCGGCAGCGATCGACCTGCTGCGGCAGGTCGGCCTGCAGTGACCCTCCTAGCCGACGTCCAGGACGTCCAGGACGTCCAGGACGCCACCGGCACGAGAGCCGGACGACGGACCTCCCGTCCGGTGGCGTTGCTCACCGCGGCCGCCCTGGTGGCCGCGCTCCTGGCGGTCCCGCTGGTCTTCCTGCTGATCGAGGCGGCCGGGTCCGGCGCCGGCGAGCTGAAGGGCCTGATCTTCCGCTCGCTGACCTGGTCCCTGCTGTGGAACACGGTCCGGCTCGCCGCGGTGGTCACGGTGGCCTGCGCGGTGATCGGGACCGGTGCGGCGTGGTGCGTCGAGCGCACCGACCTGCCCGGCCGCCGGGCCTGGGCGGTACTCGTCGTCATCCCGCTGGCCATCCCCGACTTCGTGGTGAGCTTCGGCTGGAACTCGCTGTGGACCTGGGCGCACGGCTTCACCGGCGCGTCCATCGTGATGACCCTGGCCGTGTACCCGCTGGTCTACCTGCCGGTAGCGGCCAGCCTGCGGGTCGCCGACCCCGGTCAGGAGGAGGTCGCCCGCAGCCTCGGGGTCGGCCGCGTCCGAACCTTCGCCAGGATCACGCTCGGCCAGGCCAGGGGCGCGATCGGTGGCGGCTGCCTGCTGGTCGCGCTCGTCCTGCTGGCCGAGTTCGGCGCGTTCGAGATCCTCGGCTACCAGACGTTCACGACCGAGATCTTCACCGAATTCCACGGGTACAGCTTCGCGGCCTCCTGCGCGCTATCCCTGGTGCTCGTCCTGCTCAGCCTGCTGGTCCTGGCCGGTGAGGGCGCGCTCCGCGGCCGCGGCGGCCGGGTCACCCGGACCGGCCCGATGACCCAGCGGATCACCCCGCCGCAGCGGCTGGGCTGGCTGCGCTGGCCGGTGCTCGCGCTGTTCGCCGCGCTGGTCCTGCTCAGCCTCGGTATCCCGGTCGCGTCGGCGGTGTACTGGATGACCGCCGGGCTGCCGCCCGCCCTGTCCGGGGGCGCCAACGTGTCCCTGCTCAACGCGGCCGCGCACACCGCCGGGTACGGCGCGGCCGCCGGGGTGCTGGCCACGGTGCTGGCGTTCCCGGTGGCCCTGCTGGCGTTGCGGCACGCCGGGCGCGTTCGGCACCTGCTGGAACGCAGCACGTACCTGGTCCTGGGCATGCCCGGCGTGGTGGTCGCGTTCGCCCTGTCCTATTTCACCGAGCGCTACACGGCCGGCTTCGGCTACGGGACCCCGGCGCTGCTGACCGCCTGCTACGCGGTCATGTTCTTCCCGCTGGCCCTGGTCGGGGTGAAGGCGTCGCTGGCCAGGGCCCCGGTCGGCCTCGACGAGGTGGCCAGGTCGCTGGGGCAGCGCCGGCTCGCCGTATTGTGCCGGGTGACGGCGCGGATCGCCGGGCCCGGCCTGGTCGCCGCGTTCTGCCTCGTCTTCCTGTCCGTGGTGACCGAACTCACCGCCACCCTGCTGCTCATCCCGACCGGGACGCAGACGCTGGCCACGCAGTTCTGGTCCTACGAGACCAACCTGTCCTACAGCCAGGCCGCGCCGTTCGCCCTCGTCATGATCGTGGTCGCGGCCGTGCCGAGCTATCTGCTGGGGCGGTTTTTCCAGCGCCCGGCGCGGACGGGAGGATGAAGGCATGCGCGATATAACGGTTAGCGGCCTGGGCAAGACCTTCGGCGCGCAGGCGGTTCTGGCCGGCTTGGACCTGGAGGTCCCGGCCGGCTCCCTGACGGCCATCCTCGGCGCGTCCGGCAGCGGCAAGACGACGCTGCTGCGGCTGCTGGCCGGGTTCGAGCGCGCGGACACCGGCACGATCGGCATCGGCGGCGTCCTGGTCGATGGCCCCGGCGCCTATCTCCCGCCGGAGCGGCGCCGGATCGGCTACGTCCCGCAGGAAGGCAGCCTGTTCCCGCACCTGACCGTGGCGGGCAACGTCGGCTTCGGTCTCTCTGCTCGCCAACACGGGGCTGGCCAGCGCCGTGGCGGCAAGGTCGACGCCCTGCTCGAGAGGGTCGGACTTGGCGGGTTCGGCCGGCGCTACCCGCATCAGCTCTCCGGCGGCCAGCAGCAGCGGGTCGCGCTGGCCCGCGCGCTGGCCATCGAGCCCGCCGTGGTCCTGCTCGACGAGCCGTTCGCCTCGCTGGACGCGCACCTGCGGGCCAGCGTCCGCGCCGACGTCCAGGAGATCTTCCGCCGGGCCGGCACCACGGCGGTGCTGGTGACCCACGACCAGGACGAGGCGCTGTCGGTCGCGGACCGGGTCGCGGCCCTGCGCGACGGCAGGATCGTCCAGTGCGCGCCGCCCCAGGACCTGTACAGCCGGCCGGCCGACGCCCGGCTGGCGAGCTTCATCGGGGAGGCGAACCTGCTCGAGGGGGTCGTCAGCGGGGCCACGGTGAAGACGCTGCTCGGCGCCCTGCCGCTCGACCCGGCCGCGGCCATCCCGGGCGCCGCGGGTCAGGTGACCGTATTGATCCGGCCGGAGCAGATAGACATAGCGCCGAACGAGGACGGACTAACCGCCCACGTGACCTCCTACCGCTACCACGGCCACGACGCCGTCCTCTGCGCTCAGCCCGAGGACGATGCGGGAGTCGCCGGGGCCGCGCCGCTCGTGGTGCGGATCACCGGCGGACCGCACCGCCCGGTCGGTTCGGCGGTGACCTTGCGCGCTCGCGGCCCGGTGTTCGCGTGGCCGGCCGATTAGCGCTCCGTTATCGCGCTCCGTTGTGCGCTGGGGCGCGCTTGCGATGGCGTGCCGGTACTGACAGGCTTGCCCCTGTCGTCCGGCAGCCATCGAGCGGGGAGTTGTCATGAGGACCAGGGGTCGGCTGGCCGTTCGCGTGTGCGGGTGGGTGGCCGCGGCGGCCCTGGCCGTGGCCTTCTTGACCGGCGCCGGCGCACCTGCGCGCGCCGCGGCCACCGTGTCGTCCCCCGGTGCCGGACCGTCTGGCGTCGCCGCGCGGTCGGCCGCGGTCGAGAACGCGGCCACCGGCAGGCTGCTGTGGAGCCGGGGCCTGAACACCGAGCGCCCGATGGCCAGCATCACCAAGGTGATGACCGCCTACCTGGTGATCAGGGCGGGTCACCTGGATCGCGCGATCACCATCCCGGCCGCGGTGACCGGGTATGTGCGCGCGCACAACGCGAGCAGCGCCGGGCTGCGGCCGGGGGATCGGCTCACCGCCCGCCAGTTGCTCGACGCGCTGCTGCTGCCCTCCGGCGCCGACGCCGCCTACACCCTGGCCAAGGCCTACGGCCCCGGCCTGTCGAGGTTCGTGACCAGGATGAACGCCACCGCGCGGCTGCTCGGCATGCGCCGGACGCACTTTAGCAACTTCGACGGTCTGCCCTACCCGACGCCGTACTCGAACTACTCCACCGCGGCGAACCTGCTCGTCCTGGGCCGGGCCGCGATGGGTCTTCCGGCCTTCCGCTCGGTGGTAGCCAAGCGCAGCTTCCGGCTCGCCGCCGGTTCCGGGCACCACGCCTACCGGTGGAACAACCTCAATCCGCTGCTCGGCCGCTACCCGGGCGCGATCGGAATCAAGCCCGGGTACACCGGGGCCGCCGGGCAATGCCTGCTGTTCGAGGCGACCAGGCACGGCGACACCGTCATCGGCGTCACCCTGCACAGCCCCGGCTCTATCAGGAGCGTGAATCCGGCCGACGCAACCCGCGTCCTGAACTGGGCCTTCAGCCACCTGAGCTAACCCGGGCCGGCCGCCGCGGCTAACCCTAGCGGGCCCAGACGTCGGCGAACACGCCGTCGCGCAGGTCGTAGTCGTACCGGTAAATCTCGCGCCCGTCCACGTAGGCCCGCTCCGCCCGGCTCATCACGTCCAGCGGGTCACCGGACCAGATCACCAGGTCGGCGTCCTTGCCCACGGACAGCGAGCCGATCCGGTCCGCACAGCCTATGATCCTGGCCGGGTGGATGGTCACCGCGCGCAGCGCGGTCACCGGGTCCAGGCCCTCCTTGACCGCCAGGGTGACCTGGTGGATGAGAAAGTGGATCGGCACCACCGGGTGGTCGGTGGTAATGGCGATCGTCACCCCGGCCGCCGCCAGCCGGCCCGGGTTGGCCAGCGACCTGTTGCGTAGTTCAACCTTGGACCGGCTGGTGAACAGCGGGCCGACGATGACCGGGATGGACGCGGCGGCGATCTGGTCGGCCAGCAGGTACGCCTCGGTGCCGTGGTCGATCACCAGGTCGTAGCCGAACTCCCTGGCCATCCGCATCGCGGTCGCGATGTCGTCGGCACGATGGCAGTGCTGACGCCACGGGATCTCCCGGCGCAGCACCCGGCCCAGCGCCTCGAGCTTGAGGTCCCGCTCCACCGGGGCCGGATTCTGCCCGCGCACGGCCAGTTTGGCCTGGTAGTTCTGCGCCGCGACGAGTGCGCCGCGGATCACCGCCGCGGTGCCCAGCCGGGTCGACGGGGTCTCGTTCCGCTCGCCGTAGACCCGCTTGGGGTTCTCGCCGAGCGCGGACTTGAGCCCGGCCGGCTCGCGCAGGACCATCTCGTCCACGGTGCGGCCCCAGCATTTGATCGCGGCCGTCTGCCCGCCGATCGGGTTGGCCGAGCCAGGGTTGACGTTGATCGCGAGCACACCGCCGCTGATCGCGTCGCGCAGGCCCAGGTCGGCCGGGTTGATCGCGTCGAGCGCGCGGACCTGCGCAGTGACCGGATCGGTCCGCTCGTTGGTGTCCTGCCCGGCCCAGCCCTCGGCCTCTTCGGATACGCCGGCGTGGGCGTGCGCGTCGATGAAGCCCGGCAGCACCCACTTTCCGGCCGCGTCGACCACCTCGGCGCCGTCCGGCACCGCGTAACCGGGACCCTCGACCGCCGCTATCTGTCCGTCCCGCAGCACGACGGTCCCGCCGTCGATCGGGTCGCCCTCGATCGGCACGACCCGGCCGCCGGTAATCGCGATAGTCTGCGCCACGCCTTGTCTCTGCAACCCGGGCCTCCGCCTAGCCAGTGAGATGACGACGGAACCAGCCGGAAACCATCGTCCGGGGCCGGGCTGGTAACGCGCCCTTGCCGATCGCCTCGATTTCGTCCGGGGTCAGCTCAAGCCCGGCGGCGGCGATGTTCTCCTCGGCGTGTCCGACCGAGCCGGTACCCGGGATGGGAAGCATCTGCGGGGACATGGCCAGCAGCCAGGCCAGCACGACCTGGTGCTGGGTCACGCCGTGCCGCCGGGCGGCGGCGACCACGGCCGGATTCTTGTCCGACTCCTGCACCGGCGCCCACGGCAGGAACGCCAGTTGTTCCTGCTCGCACAGGTCGATCAGCGATTCGGACCTGCGGTCGGCCGCGTTGTACCTGTTCTGAACCGACACGATCGGGACGATCTGCTGCGCCTCGCGCAGCTGGCACTCTGACACGTTGGAGATCCCGACGTGCCGGATCTTGCCCTCGGTCTTCAGCTCGGCGATGGCGCCGATCGAGTCGGCCAGCGGCACCGCCGGGTCGGGGCGGTGGAACTGGTACAGCGGTATCTGCTCCAGCCTGAGCCGTCGCAGGCTGCCCTCGCAGGCCTCGCGGAGGTGCGCCGGGCGGCCGTCGGCCTCCCAGCGGTTGGGGCCCGGCCGGATCAGGCCGCCCTTGGTCGCGATGACCAGGTCGTCCGGGTACGGGTGGAGCGCCTCGGCGATCAGGGTCTCGCTGACCTCGGGGCCGTAGGAGTCGGCGGTGTCGATGAAGTTGATGCCCAGCTCTACCACCCGCCGGAGCGTGGCGATGGCCTGGTCGCGGCTGGGCGGGTCGCCCCAGATACCGCGACCGGTGATCCGCATGGCCCCGAACCCCAGCCGGTTGACGGTCAGGTCGCCGCCCACGTCTATGGTCCCGGCCGCCGCGGCGGTTGGCTGCGCATCCACGCGATACCTCCTCCTCGTCACGGTCAGCCTCTCACGTCTCCCTCCGCGCGCGGACGCGGGGGGAAGACGAGAGGGCCGAGGGGAGCTGAGGGGACGGTCCCCGCGTGGCGCGGGAGAGGACCAGCGTGCGCGCCACGCGGGGAGAATCGGTGGTCTCGCGTGCTAGTACCTCTTCTTCTTGTGGTGCGGCTTCTTGTGGTGCCGCGCGGGCGGTCCGCTGGATACGGTCACATCGGGCTTGAAATGGGGCGGCAGCGCGGGCTGGCCCGGCTGCCGGAAAGCGCCGAGAACCTTATAGATCCTGACCGTTTTCACGTCAACGGAGTCGGGCACCTTGTGCTTGCGCTCGCAGAGCAGCACAATTGCGTATTTTCCCGGCTTTGTCTTTCTGGTGACCTTGATGAGCAGGTTCCTGCCCTTGCTCATCCGGATCGTCCGGGGCAGCAGTTTCGACGAGCTTATGACGCGGGTGTCGCCGCGCTGCGAGCAGTCCGTGATCACCGCGAGCTTCCCGCCGCCCTGGTAGGTCCACCCGGGTACGACGCGCAGCATGGCGTTCGGCGCCGACGGTGCGGGCCTGGCCACGGCCGCGCTGGCCGCCATCGTGGCGGTCAGCCACATCGAGGTGCTTGCCGTCACGGCCGCGACGGCGCCAGCGAAGGTGCGCTTCATTTCCCCCCCGGGCTGATCAATGCCGACTGTCATCCAAGGCTGCCACAATGACCGGCCGAAATCCGGTGAACGGCACCAGCTAAGGCGTGTCGCGGAATTCAGGAGCTGATAAGCGTCCGGGCCTTGGCCAGCTTGACCGCCTTTTTCAGGGTTTCTATGTCATAGGCACCGTAATGCCGCTTGCCGTTGACGAAGAACGTCGGAGTCCCGGACACATTGGACAGGTCGGCGGATTCCAGGTCTTCGCCGACGTGCGTCGCCCCCGCGTGCTTGCGCAGGTCGGCGGCGAACCGGTCGGTGTCGAGGCCGAGCGAGTCCGCGTACCCCATAAGGTCCCGGGGGTGCAGTGCGTCCTGGTGATCCAGCAGCAGGTCATGCATCTCCCAGAACGCGCCCTGCCGGGCGGCTGCCTCGGTGGCCTCGGCCGCGAGCTGAGCGTTCGGGTGCACGTCGGTCAGCGGCAGGTGCCGCCACACGTACCGGATCTCGCCGTAGTCCCGCAGCAGTTCCCGCACCACGGGCTCGGCCATGCCGCAGTACGGGCACTCGAAATCGCCGTACTCCACCAGGGTGACCATCGACTCCTCCGGGCCGCGGATGTGATCTCGCTCCGGGTCCACCGGCACGGCCAGGTCGGTGATGACCTCGGCGGTACCCAGCAGCGCGCGGAATCTGGCCTTCAGCGGCAACTTATTCACCACCCGGAAGATGACCCAGGTCAGAGCGGCCGCGGCCACGACTGCGGACAGGATGCCGAGCTTCGCCTCGGCCAGCACGTCGCCGCGCAGTGCCAGCGACGCGATCAGCAGCGACACGGTGAAGCCGATCCCGGCGACCGTACCGGTGCCCGCCACCGCGCCCCAGCCGACCGACGGCCGCACCCGGCCGTGGCTGAGCTTGCTGACCAGCCACGCGCACCCGGCGGTGCCGAGCGGCTTGCCCACCAGGTACCCGAGGATGATGCCGAGCGTGACCGGCGCGGCATAGGCCCGGGCCAGGAACTCGGTGTTCAGCACGATGCCCGAGTTGGCCAGCGCGAACAGCGGCACGATGACGTAGCTGGTCCACGGGTGGAAGAGCTGGGCCAGCCGGTCGTTCGGCGAGATCGCGGTGCGCACCACGGTGCGCGCGGACTGGGCGAGTTCGGCGGTGGGCTGTTCGCGGAACAGCCGGAACGCCTCGGACGCCTGTTCCAGCGATTCCCGGGTCGCCGAGTACGCGTAGGTCAGCAGGCCGAAGACCAGGCCGACCACGATCGGGTCTACGCCCGACTTGAGGAACGCCACCCAGGCCGCGATCCCGATGAGCAGGTACAAGATCCCGTTCCTGTTGCCGCGCGCCCGCAGCACCAGGACCAGGGCGATGAACCCGATGCCCCAGGCCAGCGCCACCATCTGGATGTGCCCGCTGTAGAAGATCGCGATGACCACCAGCGCGGTCAGGTCGTCGACGACCGAGAAGGTGAGCAGGTAGGTGCGGACGCGATCCGGGAGCCTGCGCCCCACCAGGGCGAGCGCGCCGAGGGCGAAGGCGGTGTCGGTGGACATCGCCATCCCCCAGCCGTGCATGGTGGGATGTCCGGCGTTGGCCACCAGGAAGATGGCGATGGGCACGGCCATGCCGGCCAGCCCGACCAGCAGCGGCAGCGTGAGCCTGCTCCGTACCCGCAGCTCGCCCACGTCGAACTCGCGCCGCGCCTCCAGCCCCACGACCAGGAAGAACAGCGCCATCAACCCGGAGTTCACGAATTCGCGTACATCGAGGGACACGTTCGAGCTGCCGACGGTCACGGACAGCTGGGTCGCCCAGAACCTCTCATAGCTCGAGATGCTGATGTTCGCCCAGATCAGGGCGAGCACGGTCGCCGCGGCCAGCACCGAGGCGCTGCCGGTCTCGGTACGCAGGAAGCTGCGCAGCGGCGTCTCCATGCGCCGCACCCACGCCGTCTTCTGCGAGAACGGCCCCCCGGTCTCCTCGCTGACCTCCGCGTCCTGCGCGCCGGCCTCTTCGGCCGCGGCGGCGGCCATGTCAGCCTCAGAGACCTCGATGACATCACGTGCCTCTGACGACGATTCGCTCATACTCTGCTCATTATCTGGCGCTCAATTTGCTGGTCTCACAGGCGTCCCGCGTCGACGATGCGCCGCAGGAAGCGCCGGGTCCGTTCGTCCGACGGTTCGCTGAACAACCGTGCGGGCGGCGCCTGTTCCACGATCTCCCCGTCGGCGAGGAAACACACCCGGCTGGCGATGTCGCGCGCGAACCCCATCTCGTGGGTGGCGATCAGCATCGTCATCCCGCCTTCGGCCAGTTCCCTGATCACGTCGAGCACGTCGGCCACAAGCTCCGGGTCGAGCGCGCTGGTCACTTCGTCGAGGAGCATGAGCTGCGGCCGCATGGCCAGGGCCCGGACGATCGCGACCCGCTGCTGCTGCCCGCCGGACAGCCGGTCCGGGTAGTCTGCCCGCTTTTCGCCCAGTCCGAACCGATCCAGCAGCTCCGCCGCCTGCGACGCCGCCTCGGCCCGGGACAGGCCGAGCACCTTCATCGGCGCCAGCGTCACGTTCCGTTCCACCGTCATGTGCGGGAACAGGTTGAACGACTGGAACACGATGCCGATGTGCCGCCGCACCGCGTTCTCGTCCACCCCCGGCCGGGTAATGGCCTGGCCGTCCAGCCAGATCGTGCCCGCGTCGATCCGCTCGAGCAGGTTCACGCAGCGCAGCAGCGTTGACTTCCCGGATCCCGAGGCCCCGATCAGGCAGACGACCGCGTGCCGGGCCACGGCCAGGTCCACCCCGCGGAGCACCTCGTGCGGGCCGAACGACTTGCGCAGCCCCTCGATCCGCAGCGCTTCCGTGCCCCCCGGGCCGGGAGCGGGAACCTCGCTCGTTCGGCCCATAACTGGCCTGCCCCCGCGAGACGGCGCGCCTGGTCACGGCGGATCAGGTGATCGGTGAACCGGGCCAGCGGGATGGTCAGGGCCAGGAACAAGATCGCCGCCACCACGTAGCTGGAGTAGTTGAACACGGTAGAGCTGTAGATCTCCGCGGCCTTGTTCGCCTCGATCGCGCCGAGCAGGCCGACCTGCGCGGTGTCCTTCTGCAGGCTGATGAAGTCGTTCAGCAGCGGCGGGATGATGTTCCTGATGGCCTGCGGCAAGATCACGTACCGCATCGAGGACCACTGCGGCAGGCCGAGCGAGCGGGCCGCCGCGACCTGGCTGCGGTGCACCGAGTTGATCCCGGCCCGGTACACCTCGGCCACGTAGGCCGAGTACGACAGGACCAGCGCGGCCACCCCGTACACCGCCGCCGACTGATCCGAGACGCCCGCCAGTTGCAGCGCCGGCACGCCGTACCCGAGCGCGAAGATGATCAGGATCAGCGGCACGCCCCGGGCCACGTCGACGTAGATGGTGGCGACGACCCGCAACGGCAGCAGAACAGGCCCGGTCGACTGCCTGACCACCGCCACGGCCAGGGCCACGATGAGGATCAGCACTTCGGCCGCGACGAACATCCGGATGTTCAGCCACAGCGCCTCGCCCACCGAGTAGTATCCGGCCTTCGGGTCCCCGATGAAGGACTTCCACATGTCGGCGGGGTTGAAGAACGTGTGCCGGACCTGGGCGCTGCCCGGCGCCAGCAGGACGATGGCGGCGAGCCCCGCGAGCACGACCACGGTGCTCGTGGTGGACAGCACGACGCCGCGGCGGCTGCTGTCGCCCAGCATCCGGGACCGCCGGGACGACAGCTCCGGGAGCCCCTGCGCCTCCACTTACGGCTGGATGGTCGGGACGCTGGTGAAGTCCTTCAGGTACTGCGCTGTCAGCTTGGCCAGCGTGCCGTTGCCCTTCAGCGTGGCCAGCGCCTTGTTCACGCAGGTAACCAGCTTGTTGCCCTTGGCGAACAGCAGGCCGTAGTGCTCTCCGGTGGACGGGAACTGGGCCACTACGGTGGAGCCGGGGATCTCCGTGGTGATGAACTCGGCCGTCGGCGTGTCGGTGACCAGCGCCGCGATCTGCTTGGTCTGCAGCGCCTGCTTGACGTCGTTGAGGGTCTCGAACACCTTCGGCGTCTGGGTGGGCTGGATCTGGCTGTTGATGAACTGCAGGCTGGTCGTGCCGACCTGGTCGCCGAAGACGTAGGTCTTCAGGTCGGCCGGGCTGTGCTTGGTCACGATCGGGCTGTTCTTCAGCGCCACCAGCGCCTGCTGGACGTCGTAGTAGCTGTCCGAGAACGTGACCACCTGGGCGCGCTGCGCGCTGTAGGAGATCTCGTTGACGTCGAAGTCGAACTTCTTCGGCCCCGGCGCGTACGAGCTGTTGAATGGCTCGTACGCCCAGGTGACCTGGGACCTGGAGAAGCCGAGCCGGGCCGCCACCGCGTAGGCCACCGCGCTCTCGTAGCCCTGGCCGTTGGCGGGCTTGTTGTTGACGAACCACGGCGGGTAGACCGGCTTGTCGGTCGCCACGGTGAGCTGGCCCTTGGCGAAGAGCTGGCCCTGGATGGCCGAGTTGCTGCAGGACGCGGCGGCGGCGCTGCTGCCGCCGCCCGCGGCCGGGGTCGCGCCGACGCTGCTGCTGCTCGAGCTCACGCTCGCGCACCCCGCCAGCCCCGCGCTCGCGGCCAGCACGGCGATCGCGGCCATCGCCGCCACGGTCTTCTGTCTCATCCCGGCACTCCTCGTCTGCGCCTGCAAGATCAAGAGAATTATTATCCCGAACGGCCCGGGCGCGTGCCGCCACTCCGTCGGCGGGCGTTCCCATTTGTGTCGAAATGCCGTTGGTCAGCCCTCACCGACCCAATGTGCCATCGACCCCGTGGGCGGGTATTAGTCCCGTGGCGAGGGAGGTGCGGATGGCCCTGATGTTTCTCAACGGAGACGGGATGCGCGGAGGGCGGGCGCATTACACGATCGAGGGGGTACCGCTGGTGGGGGAGCGGCGCACCGCGCCGTTGTACCGGTTCTTCTCGGTCCGCGACGAGTTCCCGGCCCTCTACCCATCCGCCGACGGCGGCCAGCCCATCCTCGGTGAGCTGTACGACGTGCCCATGGGACCGCTGAACGCGCTGCTGGCCACCGAACCCGCCGAGCTGGAGCTGTCCATCATCGAGCTCGAGGACGGCGAGCTGTCGTTCGCCATGGTGCTCCGCGAGGCCGAGCACGCCCTCGGCATCCACAAGGACATCACCAGTCATGGCGGCTGGCGCGCCTACCGCGCCAGCCTGGGCTCCTAGACGCTGGTCGGGTAGTCAGCCGCTCGTAACTGCCCAGACAGCCAGTGAGGCCTACGTGACGCAATCGACGAATGGTGTACGCGTGAATCGTGAGGCGGCCAGCCCCCGAAAAGATCGTGGTTGATCAGGGCTATGCGGTTGATCCGGTGCACTATAGACCCCCGAATCAACCATATAGCCCGAATCGACCATGCTAAACCTAAGATCACCGCACTGGTGAGCGAATAATGGTACAGATGAGGCCCGCGAGATGTGCTCCGCTAGAGTCCGGGGCCGGCGCCGCGCTCAGCGAGGGTCCGGACAAACGACGGCCGCCCTCTGAGCCACACCCCGGCCACGTCCGCCGGGGTGGCCAGGGCGAAAATTCTGGCCAGCGCGTCGGAGGTGTCGCGGGCGTGACGCAGGTTGACCGCTAGCGTGCTCGCGTCGGCCGGGCGCAGCCAGACCGCGTCGAAGTCCTTGCCGACCGCGAGGTCGCCGACCCGGTCCTCCAGCCCGAGCGCCCGGGCGCCCGCCCGGGTCGCCAGGTACAGCAGGTGGGCCGGCGTCAGGCTCAGCCCGGCCGGGCCGAGCAACTGCTGGACGAAGTAGGCCTGCAGCGCCTCCTTGGGCAGGAAAAGCCCGGTGCCCGCGCCCACGTCGGAGCCGAGCGCGACACCGATCCCGCACTGCACGTGCCGGCGCAGCGGGAAAAGACCGCTGCCCAGGGCGCTGTTGCTGGTCGGGCAGTGCGCGACCGAAGCGCCGTGCTCGGCCAGCAGGGCGAGCTCGGCGTCGCCGGGGTGGACGTTGTGCGCGAACACGCTGCGGGAGGTGACCAGGCCGTGCCGGCAGTAGGTGTCCAGGTAGTGCCGCGCCCCGGGGAACAGCCCGGCCACGGTCGCGACTTCGGCCAGGTTCTCGTTGATGTGCGAGGTGAACCAGACGCCCTTGCCGAGCAGCTGCGCGCAGGCGTCGAGCATCTCGTCCGAGGTTGACAGCGAGAACCGCGGCGTGACCGCGTAGCGCAGCCGGCCGCGGTCGTGCCAGCGCAGGATCAGGTCGGCGCTGTCCGCCAGCGCGGTCTCCGGTGAGTGCAGCAGGTCCGGGGGCAGTTTCCGGTCGGACAGCACCAGGCCGGAGGTGATGTTCAGGCCCCGCCGCCCGGCCGCGGTGAACAGCTCGTCCATGGCCGGGGCGAAGTGCGAGCCGAACACCAGCGCGCTGGTCGTGCCCGATGCCACCAGGCCGTCGAGGAACTCCCCGGCCACCGCGCGGGCGTAGGCCCGGTCGGCCAGCTTGCACTCCTCGGGCAGCGCGTACCGGTCGAGCCAGTCGAGCAGCGGCAGGCCCAGGCCGCCGATCGCCCGGATCTGCGGGAAGTGGACGTGGGTGTCGACGAAACCGGGCAGCAGCAGCCCCCCGTCCAGGCGGGTGACCTCCTCGCCGGGGTGGACGGCGCGCAGCTCCGCCAGCGAGCCCCGGGCGCGGATCACGCCGTCCCGGACGAGCAGCGCGCCGTCCTCGGCCAGCGCGGCCGCCGGGTCCCCGGTGAACGGATCGCCGGGCGTGTCGACGACGGTCGCGGCGTAGATAGTCACTGAGCGGCCGCCTCAACCGCGGCCCGGTTCCCCAAAGCGGCCAGCAGCGCGGCGGCGACCGCGACCGCGATCACGGCCGGGTCCTTGCCGGTGATCCCGGGCTGGCCGATCGGGCAGGTGATCCGGCCGATCGTCTCCGGGCCGTGCCCGGCGTCGGCCAGCTGGGTCTGGAACCGCGTCCACTTGGCGGCCGAGCCGATCAGCCCGATGCTGCCCAGCGGCTGCGGCAGCCGCAGGGCCGCGTCGCACAGCGCGTAGTCCTCGGCGTGGTCGTGCGTCATGATCACCACGTGCGCGCCGCGCGGCAGCTGCTCGAGCACCTGCTCGCCGAGCAGCGTGTGGTGGATGCTGACGTCGGCGGTGCCGTCGATCACGTCCGCCAGCCGGACCCGGTCCAGCTGCCCGGGGCGCGAGTCGACCAGCAGCAGCCGGACCGGCAGCCGGGACAGGATGCGGGCCAGCTCGTAGCCGACGTGCCCGAGGCCGAACAGCGCGACGACCGGCCGCACCGGGAGCGGTTCGAGCAGCAGCCGGACCACCCCGCCGCAGCACTGGCGGCCGTGCTCGTTCCTGGCGTGCGGGTTGAGCCTGGCCTCGTGCACCTGAGGCTCGGCGGCCCCGGACCCGATCATCTCCCTGGCCCGGGCGACCGCGGTCGCCTCCAGGTTGCCGCCGCCGACGCTGCCCCAGGTGCGCTCGCGGCCGACCACCATCTTGGCGCCCGCCTCGCGCGGCGCGTGCCCGCGCACCTCGGCCACCGTCACGAGCACGCCGGGCTGACCTTCGTCCCTTAGTTGCTGGGCCGCCCTGAGCCAGTCCATCGTCACACCCCCGCGTGAGCCGACGTCGGCTCCCGGTGGCGCGCGGCAGCATTCCTGGCAGCAAGGAGAGCCCAGAAGACGGCTTCCGGGGTGGACGGGCAGCCGAGGTCGACGCTCCAGCCCGCGGGCCCGAACGCGGCCACCGCCTGCCGCAGCGCCTCGCGCATGCTGAACGCCTCCATCAGCGGCGGCTCGCCGACCGCCTTGGACCCGTAGACCACGCCGGATTCGGTGGCCCGCTCGAACAGGTGCACGTTGAACACCGGCGGCATCTCGGAGAAACTCGGAATCTTGTAGGTCGACGCGGCCTGAGTGCTGAGCCGCCCGCGGTGCGATCCGTCGGTCTCGTCCCAGAGCAGCTCCTCCAGCGTCAGCCAGCCGACGCCCTGCACGAAGCCGCCCTCGATCTGGCCGACGTCGATCAGCGGGGACAAGCTGTCGCCCACGTCGTGCACGATGTCCGCGCGCCGCAGCCGGTACGCGCCGGTGAACCCGTCCACCTCGACCTCGGCCACGGCGGCGCCGTAGGCGAAGTACTTGAACGGCTCGCCCTGCATCCGCTCGGCGTCCCAGTGCAGCCCCTCGGTGCGGTAGAAGCCGGCCGCCCACAGCTGGACCCGCTGGAAGTAGGCGTCGTGCACCAGGTCGGCCCAGGCGATCCGCTTATCGTGGAAGCCGATGCCGGTGACCACGCCGTCGGCGAACCGCACGTCGTCCGGGTGCACGCCGAGCTGGCCCGCGGCCACGGTCGCCAGCCGCGCCCGGATCTGGTCGCAGGCGTTCTTGACCGCGCCGCCGTTGATGTCCGCGCCGGAGCTGGCCGCGGTGGCCGAGGTGTTCGGCACCTTGTCGGTGCGGGTGGGGGCCAGCCGCACGAAGCTCATCGGCAGGCCGAGCGCGGTCGCCGCGACCTGGATCATCTTGGTGTGCAGGCCCTGGCCCATCTCGGTGCCGCCGTGGTTGATCAGCACCGAGCCGTCCTTGTACACGTGCACCAGCGCGCCGGCCTGGTTGAACGCGGTCAGGTTGAACGAGATACCGAACTTGACCGGGGTGATCGCCAGCCCTCGCTTGGCGTCCGGGTGCGCGGCGTTGAACGCGGCCACCTCGGCCCGGCGGCGGGCGAAGTCGCTGCACTCGATCGCCTGCGACCAGACCGCCTCCAATCGGTCGGCGTGCCGCACCGGCTGGCCGTACGGGGTGGCCTGGCCGGGCGCGTAGAAGTTCCGGTGCCGGAGCTCGTGCGGCTCGACTCCGAGCGCGGGCGCGCAGCGGCCCAGGATGTCCTCGATGACGATCATGCCCTGCGGCCCGCCGAAGCCGCGGAACGCGGTGTTCGACGGCCGGTTGGTCTTGGCCACCCGGCCGGTGACCTCGATGTCACCGATCCAGTACGCGTTGTCGATGTGGCACAGCGCCCGGGCCAGCACCGGCTCGGACAGGTCCAGGCTCCAGCCGCCGTTGGCAGTCAGCGTGGCGCGCAGCGCGCACAGCCGCTTGTCCGCGTCGAAGCCCGCTTCCCAGGTCGCGAAGAACGGGTGCCGCTTGCCGGTCATGGTGATGTCCTGGGTGCGGTTGAGCCGCAGGCTCACCGGGTGCCCGGTGAGTGTAGCGCCGAGCGCGGCCACCGCGGCCAGCCCGTGCGGCTGGAACTCCTTGCCGCCGAAGCCGCCGCCCATCCGCAGGCACTGCACTGTGACCTCGTGCGCGGGAAGCCCGAGCACGTGCGCCACGATGTCCTGGGTCTCGGACGGGTGCTGCGTGCTGGACTGCACGAAGATCTGGCCGTTCTCGTCGACCAGGGCCAGCGCGGCCTGGGTCTCCAGGTAGAAGTGCTCCTGGCCGCCGATCTCGAGCTCGCCGCTGAACCGGTACGCGGCCCGCTCGAGCCCGGCGGCCGCGTCGCCGCGGCTGACCGTGCGCTGGTGGCCCTGGTAGCTGCCGGCCTCGATGGCGTCGTGCACGCTGACCAGCGCGGGCAGCGGCTCGTAGTCGACCTCGACCCTGGTCGCGCCCTGCCGGGCCGCCTCCAGCGTCTCGCCGAGCACCCAGCAGACCGCGTGCCCGTAGAACATGACCTCGGCGGGGAACAGCGGCTCGTCGTGCTTCTCGCCGGCGTCGTTGAGCCCGGGCACGTCCTCGCCGGTCAGCACCCGCACCACGCCGGGCACGTCGTAGGCGGCCGCGGCGCGCAGGCCGGTGACCCGGGCGTGCGCGTGCGGGGCCTGGACCGGCCAGGCGTGCAGCGTGCCGAGCGTGCGCCCGACCAGGTCCTGGGTGTACAGCGCAGCCCCGGTGACGTGCAGGTCCGCGCTCTCGTGCGAGACCGCCAGGCCCACCACGGGCCGCTCGGGGCGGTCGGCCAGCGAACCGTATCCCTTACTCATGGCTCGCCCCTTCCGTCGGCCCTGCTTGTTGAGTCTGGGCAAAGAACTTCAGCAGCGAGTTGCGCAGCATGGCGATCCGGTAGGCCTGGCTGGCGCGATGGTCGCTCATCGGCGTGCCGGCCCCGGCCATCTCCTCCGCGGCCGCCGCGGCCACCTCGCGCGTCCACGGCCTGCCCGCCAGCGCCTGCTCGGCCGCCAGCGCCCTGATCGGCGTGGCGGCCACCCCGCCCAGCCCGATAAAGATGGATTCGACCGAACGGTCCTGGCCTAGCCGCAGCGCATAGGCGACGGCCACGCCGGAGATGTCGTCGAACCGGCGCTTGGCGATCTTGTGGAACGCGGTGACCGGGGCGACCGGCAGCGGGATGCGGATCGTCTTGATCAGCTCGTCCGGGCGCTTGACGCTCTGCCGGTAGCCGGTGAAGTACTCGGCCAGCCGGACTTCCCGCTCACCCCGGCTGGAGGCCAGCACCAGCGCGGCGTCCAGCGCGAGCAGCGCGGGCGGGGTGTCACCGATCGGCGAGGCCGTGCCGAGGTTGCCGCCGAGCGTGGCCCCGTTGCGGATCAGCCGCGACGCGAACTGCGGGAACATCTGGTCCAGCAGCGGCACCTGGAACCCTGATCCGCCCAGCCGGGCCTCGATCTCGGACAGGCTCAGCGCGGCGCCGATGTCGATGCTGTCCCGGCCCACGGTGAGCTCGCGCAGCTCGGCGATCCGGTCGATGCCGACGCTCAGCGCGGCCCTGGCGTGCCTGATGTTCAGCTCGACGCCCCAGTCGGTGGACCCCGCCACCAGCTGAGAGTCCGGCTCGGCGGCCAGCAGTTCCAGCGCCTCGGCCAGGTCGGCCGGGCGGACGTAGCGGCCCTGGGTGCTCGAGCTCGTGGTGGCGGCCGGGGCCGGCGGGGGTGCGGCCAGCCGGGCCAGGAACGGGTCGTCCGCCTCGGGCTGGCCCAGGGCGTAGGCCGCGTCCCTGATCGGCCGGTAACCGGTGCAGCGGCACAGGTTGCCGCTGAGCGCATGCAGGTCGAAGCCGTTCGGCCCGTGCTCGCCGGCGTCGTCGTCCCCGGCCGGGCGCTCGCCGTTGGCGGTGGCGGGGATACCCGACCCGTTCGGCCCCTGACCAGGCGCGCCGGTGACCGCCGGCTGCCGGTCCGGCCGGTAGTACTCGGCCGCCATCGAGCAGATGAAGCCGGGCGTGCAGTAGCCGCACTGCGAGCCGCCCCGGTCGGCCATCTCGCGCTGGACCGGGTGCAGCCGTCCCGGAGAGCCCAGGCCCTCCGCCGTCACGACCTCCTGCCGGTCGAACCCCGCGGCCGGAACCAGGCAGGCGTTGATCGCGACCCAGCGGGTCCGGTCCGGCCCGTCGTCGCGGGCCACCAGCACCGCGCAGGCGCCGCACTCGCCCTCCGCGCAGCCTTCCTTGCTGCCGGTCAGCCCGCTGTCGCGCAGCCACTCCAGCAGCGTGACGTGACCGCCGACCTCGCCGAGCTCGCGAGGCCGGCCGTTGACCATCACCCGGGGCCCGGCCGTCCGCAGCTCGGCCGTCCGGGACTCCGCTAGTCGGGGCTCCACCGCACACGCTCCTGCCTCCGCCGCCGTCACCCTGCCGCTACCAGGAGCGGTCCGGCAGAACGCGTCGGCGCGTTCCCTTGCTTACCTTCTGACCATAGCTCTTAACAATTTAAATATCCAGATCAGAATGGAAACTTTTTTCCGTATGATGGATAACTTAGGCCGCCGGTAGCGCATCAGAAACCCGGCACGGTCTGCCAGGCGCGGCCGGCCGGCGGCGCGTCGTCGCGGGTCACCGTGCCCTCGATCAGCCCGTACGGCCGGTCCGCCGCGTAGTACACCTCGTTGTCGTTGGGCAGGCCGAACGGGCTCAGGTCGACCAGGAAGTGGTGCTTGTTCGGCATCGACATGCGGATCTCGGCCACCTCGGGGTGCGCCTCGAGCACCTGCTCGCCCATGTAGTACAGGGTCTGCTGCAGCGCCAGGCTGTGCTTGACCGCGAATGACTCGATCAGGATCCGGCGCACGTCGGCGTAGCTCTTGGCCCAGTCCACGTCGGTGCCGGCGTAGCGCCAGCGCGCGGTGACCGCGGTGGCCAGGATGCGGTCATTGGTCTCGGCCAGCGAGGTGTAGCGGTCACGCGGGAACCCCCAGAACTCCGACCCGGTCGACTTCAGCACGACCAGATCGGTGAGACCGGACACCACCCAGGCCGAAGGACCGTCGATGGTGACGACGGTGGTCCTGGTGCCGCCGCCGGCCCGGGAGAACGCGTGCCCGTGGTCGGCGCCGTCCACGCCGATCCGGTCCCAGGCGTATTCCTCGATCGTGATCTTCGCGCCGGTCACCCACTCGAAGTCGTCCACGAAGTGCCGGCCCAGCCGGAGCCCGAACTCCTCGATCTCGCCCACGCCGTACTGCTGGGCGAAGGCGTAGACGGTGTTCTTCTGCGTGTCCGTGGCGACGACCTTGGCGTTGTCGCCGAGCAGGTGGGCATCGGCGAAGTCGCCGCGCAGCGCGGAGGACACGTTCAGGTCCTTGATCTGGTGCCGGTCACCGTCGCGGGTGATGTGCACCAGGCGGACCTCCGCCTTGCCGTACTGGTTGTCACCGAAGGTGATGGCCATGATGAGCTCCTGAAATGGAAAGGATTTACCGTAATGTGGATAACTAGAGCCGGAACAGTGCCCTGACCTCCGGCGGCAGGCCGGCCAGGAAGTCCAGCCCGGCTCGCCGGTCCGCCCCGGCTCGCCGGTCCGCTTCGGCCGCCGGCAGGCCGGCCGCCCGCAGGAGGCCGGCCAGCTGCGGCCCGGGCAGCAGGCGCAGGAACCGGTCGGCCAGTGCCTCCCGCGCCGCGGCGGTGGGCCTGCCGAGCACCCGTAGCCTGGCCATCCCGCCGTCGGGGTAGATGTCCAGCCTGACCTGCCCGGTCACCGGCCCGCCCGGCACGGCGAAGCGGTGCCGGGTGTCCGGCTGCAGCGCGGTGCGAGGCAGCAGGACAGTGCCGTCACCTGAGCCGTCGCCGTCGAGCGTCGCCCATCCGGGGGCGTTGCCGACGAAATGCGAGGTGTCGAGCTCGACCACCTCGACGGACCCGGCGCAGGCCAGCCGCACCTCCACCCAGTCGTTCGCCTGGTCGCGCCGCCTGGAGGTCTCCCAGCCGTCGCCCATCACCCGGGCCTGGCCCGGCAGCAGCAGGTTGGCGGGGGAGGAGTAGAACATGTTGCTGCAGCCGGTCACCACGGCGCCGTTCTCCAGCGCGGCCAGGTCGATGGTGGCGGGCAGCAGCCGGGGATCGGGTACCGGCTCGCCGTAGACCCGGAGCCTGGCCACCCCGCCGTCAGGGAACATGGTGAGCCGAACGTGCGTGGCCCGCTGCCCCGGCTCGACCTCGAAGTCGTTCCTGGCGTCACCAGCCACCGGGCTGCGCGGCACCAGCGTCGTCCAGTCTGCCCCGGCCAGGTCGGCCGGGGAGGGATACCCCTCCGCCCCGCACGCCTCGACCGACACCTCGGGCGGGTAGTTGCCGGTGAAGTAGGACGTGTCGACCACGACCCGGCGTACCACGCCGCCGCAGCCCAGCCGGACGATGGCGGCGTCGCTGCCTGGCTCCCGCCGCCGGCGCGTCTCCCAGCCGTCCATGATCTGGCCCTTGTGGCCGAACGTGTGCGGCTGGAACGCCGGCTCCTCCGGCTTGATCAGGTTCTCCCGCTCGGCGAACAGCTCGTCGTTGGCGTAGATCACGCTCCCGCCGAGCGCCCGGCCGGCCAGGTCGGGCCACGCCTGCTTGTCCTCGCCGTTCATGCCGGTCACCGTCCCTGCCTCGTCTGCTGGTACGTTCATGCCCCGGCCGCCACCCCGGCTAGCCGGTCCCGGGCGATCATCTGCCCGGTGCGGCGGAGCAGCCGGGCCGCTTCGGCCCGGCACCGCTCCAGATCGGGCTCGAGGTCTGTCAGCGAGTAGACCGCGGCGATCCCGGCCGCGGCCAGTTCGGCCTCCATCAGCGTGCTGCGCCCGGCTACCGCGACGACTCCGATGCCGTGCCGGGCTGCCGCGCGCGCCACTCCCACTGGTGTCTTGCCCGCCAGGCTCTGCTCGTCGAGCGAGCCCTCGCCGGTGATCACGAGGTCCGCGCCGTCCAGCGCGCCCTCGAAGCCCACCAGGTCGAGCACCAGCTCGATGCCCGGCCGCCTGGTCGCGCCGAGCACGGCCAGGGCGGCGAAGCCCACGCCGCCGGCCGCGCCGGCGCCGGGCGATTGGGACCAGTCCCTGCCGACGGCTGCGGCGACCACGGCCGCCCAGCGACGCAGCCCCGCGGCCAGCGCACCGACCTCGGCCGGCGAGGCGCCCTTCTGCGGCCCGTACACTTCAGCCGCGCCGTCCGGGCCGGTCAGCGGGTTGTCAACATCGGCCGCGAGGATGATGTCGGCGGCGCGCCCAGCAGGGTGCAGTGCCGGATGCAGGCCGGTGAGGTCGAGCGTGGCCACGTCGCGCAGGCCCGCCCCGCCCGGGCGAACCGGCTCGCCGCGCGTGTCGAGCACCCGCGCGCCCAATGCCTGGAGCAGGCCCGCGCCACCGTCGGTGCTGGCGCTGCCACCGACACCGAGGACGATCCGGCGCGCGCCCGCCTCCAGCGCGGCCCGCAGCACCTCGCCCGCGCCGAAGCTGGACGCGGTGAGCGGTACGGGCCGCCCGCCGGGCCGCCGGGCCAGGCCGCACACGTCGGCCAGCTCGACCACAGCGACCTCGCCGCGCCGCGCGTAGCTGGCCCGCACCGGGTCGCCGGCCGGCCCGGCCGCCGTCACCGGCACCCGCTCGAACCCGGCCGCGACGGCCGCGTCGACCGTCCCCTCGCCGCCGTCGGCCACCGGGATCGTGACCACCTCTGCGCCGGGCCGCCCGGCGCGCAGGCCGGCGGCGATCGCGGCCGCCACCCGCGTGGCGGGCAGCGATCCCTTGAATTTGTCCGGCGCGACGACGATCTTCATCTCAGTCCAGCCCGCTCAGTCCAGCAGGGCGACGACCGCGGTCGGCGCGTCTTCGCGCCGTTCGGCCAGGTCCTCGAACTCGGTCACGTTGTCGAGCTCGGTTCCCATCGAGATGTTCGTGACCCGCTCCAGGATGACCTCGACCACCACCGGCACCCGGTACTCGGCCATCAGCTTCTTGGCCTCCTCGAGCGCGGGCCCGATCTCGCCCGGCCCGGTCACCCGCACCGCCTTGCAGCCGAGCCCTTCGGCCACCTTGACGTGGTCGACGCCGTAGCCGCCGACCTCGGGCGCGTTGACGTTGTCGAAGGCCAGCTGCACGCAGTAGTCCATGTCGAAGCCGCGCTGCGACTGCCGGATCAGGCCCAGGTAGGCGTTGTTCACCAGGACGTGGATGTAGGGCAGGTTGAATTGCGCGCCGACGGCCAGCTCCTCGATCATGAACTGGAAGTCGTAGTCGCCGGACAGCGCCACCACCGGCGTATCCGGGTCCGCGACGCAGACCCCGAGCGCGGCCGGCGTGGTCCAGCCCAGCGGGCCGGCCTGGCCCGCGTTGATCCAGTGCCGCGGCCGGTACACGTGCAGGAACTGCGCCGCCGCGATCTGCGACAGGCCGATCGTGCTCACGTACCGCGTCTCCGGGCCGAACGCCCGGTTCATCTCCTCGTACACCCGCTGCGGCTTGATCGGCACGTTGTCGAAGTGAGTGCGCCGCTGCATGCTCGCGCGGCGGTGGCGGCATTCCTCGACCCACGCGGTGCGGTCGGCGAGGCCGCCCGCCGCGCGGCGCTCGCGCGCCACCTCGACGAACAGCCGCAGCGCGGCCCCGGCGTCGGAGACGATCCCGTAGTCGGGGGCGAAGACCCGGCCGATCTGCGTCGGCTCGATGTCGACGTGCACGAACGTCCGGCCCGCGGTGTAGGTGGCCAGGCCACCGGTGTGCCGGTTGGCCCACCTGTTGCCGATGCCCAGCACGAAGTCCGAGGCCAGCACCGTGGCGTTGCCGTACCGGTGCGCGGTCTGCAGGCCGGCCATGCCCGCCATCAGCCGGTGGTCGTCGGGCAGCGTGCCCCAGCCCATCAGCGTCGGCACCACCGGCGTATCGGTGAGCTCGGCGAACTCCACCAGCAGGTCCGCGGCGTCGGCGTTGATGATCCCGCCGCCGGCGACGATGATCGGCCGCTCGGCCTCGGTCAGCATGTCCAGTGCCTTGGCGACCTGGGCCCGGGTGGCGGCGGGCCTGTACACCGGAAGCGGCTCGTAGGTGTCGATGTCGAAGTCGATCTCGGCCAGTTGCACGTCGAACGGCAGGTCGATCAGCACCGGGCCGGGCCGGCCCGACCGCATCAAGTGGAACGCCTGGCCGAACGCGCCGGGCACCTGGGCCGGCTCGAGCACGGTCAGCGCCATCTTGGTCAGCGGGCGGGCGATGGCCGCGATGTCCACCGCCTGGAAGTCCTCCTTGTGCAGCCTGGCCACCGGGGCCTGGCCGGTGATGCACAGGATCGGGATCGAGTCGGCACTCGCCGAGTACAGGCCGGTGATCATGTCGGTGCCGGCCGGCCCGGAGGTGCCGACGCACACGCCGATGTTGCCGGCCCGGGCCCGGGTATAGCCCTCGGCCATGTGCGAGGCACCCTCGACGTGCCGGGCCAGCGTGTGCGTGATCCCGCCGTCCCGGCGCATGGCCGCGTAGAACGGGTTGATGGCCGCGCCGGGCAGACCGAACGCATGCGTGACCCCCTCCCGGCGCAAGATCGCGACCGCGGCGTCCGCGGTGGTCATCCGTGGCATCTTCTCTACTCCTGTCGTTCGTCTCGGCCGGACAGCTGGCTGACCAGCTTGAGCAGCGCCGAATGGTCAAGACCGCCGTCTCCCTGGGCCTTCAGCGACGCGACCAGCTGCGCGACGGCGGCGCCGAGCGGGATCACCACGCCGGCTTCGCGGGCGGCGGCGGTGACGATGCCCATGTCCTTGTCGTGCAGCGCGATCCGGAAGCCGGGCTTGAAGTCGCGGGCCAGCATCGTGGCGCCCTTGCGCTGGAGCACGGTGCTGCCGGCCAGACCGCCGCCCAGCACTCGCAGTGCCGCCTCGGTGTCGACGCCGTAGGCCTCGAGGAACACGATCGCCTCGGCCAGCAGCTCCAGGTGGCCCGCCACCATGAGCTGGTTCGCGGCCTTGACCGTCTGACCCGAGCCCGCGGGCCCGACGTGCACGACGGTCTTGCCCACCGCGTCGAACACCGGCGCCGCCGCCGCGAAGTCCTCGGCGGCACCGCCGACCATGATCGAGAGCACCCCCTCGATGGCGCCGGCCTCGCCGCCGGATACCGGCGCATCCAGCACCCGGAACCCGCGCTCGGCGCCGTCGGCGGCCAGCGCGGCGGCGACGTCCGGCCGGATGCTGGAGAAGTCGATGATCAGCGCCCCGGTCTTGGCGTGGGCGAAGACGCCGTCCTCGCCGGCTAGCACGGCCCGCACGTCGGGGGAGTCGGGCAGCATGGTGGCCACCACGTCGGCGTCCGCTACCGCCCCGGCGATGTCCTTGGCGCTCTGGCCCCCCGCCGCGACCAGCTGCTCGGCCTTGGCCGGGCTGCGGTTGTACCCGGTGACCTCGAAGCCGGCCGTGACCAGGTTGGCGGCCATCGGGCCGCCCATGATGCCCAGCCCGATGAACGCGATTTTCCCGCTCGCTCTGCTCTCCCTCTCGCCTCCGGGGCGCTGCTTTCCCGCTCGCCTCCGGGGCGCTTTCGAGGTGCTGCCTTCCCTCGTCGCTCCTCCGTCGCTCCTCAGTCCAGGCAGCACCGCGCCCCTTTGGCTCGCGGGGTCGACGTGGCTCATGGCTGTTCCGTCCTCTCCGGCGCTGCGCGGCGCTCGCGGGGGAGCCAGGCCAGGCTGGCCTCGGTCGTCCCGGTGGGCTTGTACTCCAGGCTTACCCAGCCCCGGTAGCCGCGGCGGGCCAGGGCGGCCAGGTACCGGTCCAGGTCGAGCTGGCCGCTGCCCGGCTCGCCGCGTCCGGGTGCGTCGGCGATCTGCACGTGCGCGACGTACCCGGTGTACCCGGCGATCGCGGCGTCGAGGTCGTCGCCGTTGCTGGCCAGGTGGTACAGGTCGCACAGGAAGCCGACGTTGGCGGCGCCCGCGGCCCGGGCCTGCCGGACCACGGCCACCGCGTCCGCGGCGGTGCGCAGCGGATAGGGTTTCGGCCCGCTCACCGGCTCGATCAGCACCGTGCCGCCGATACAGGCCACGGCCTTCGCCGCAAGCCCGATGCTCTCCGCCGCCAGCTCGTCCTGGGCTGCCGGGTCCACGCCGTCGACCCGGTTCCCGTACAGCGCGTTGAACCCGCCCACGCCGAGCCGCTCGCCGATGCCGGCCACCACGTCGATGTTGTCGCGGAACTCCGCGCTGCGACCGGGGATCGACAGCACGCCGCAATCCGGGCCGGCCAGGTCCCCGGCGAAGAAGTTCAGGCCGGCCAGCGCCACGCCGGCCTCCTCGATCGCCGCGGTGAACGCGTCGACCTCGCGGTCGGAGGGCACCGGCACCGCGAACGGCCACCAGAACTCGACCGCCCCGAACCCTGCGGCGCGGGCCGCGGCCGGGCGCTGGAGCAGTGGCTCCTCGGTGAACATCAGCGAGCAGTTGGCCAGGTAAGGCAGCAAGTGATCTGACATGTTTTCCGTATCCTGAAATTCTTTTTCCGTCTCTTGGATTATCGTAAACCCCAGCCCGCGCCCCGTCAACCGCCCGCCCGTCTTCACCCGGTGCCGGACGCATTCACGGGCCGCCCGCCCGTTCGGCCTCATGATCCAGACTGCCTGGTGCTTCGGGCAACCTTTTGTTATGTGAATTTCGTTTTCTGTATCATGGAAGACGTGAACGATTCGACCCAGGACACCGGGCTCGTGCCAGCCGGTCGCGCCGCTACCGGTTCCAACGGCACCCGCGCGGGAGCGGCCGGTGGTGTGCAGTCCATCGAGCGGGCCTTCGACCTGCTCGAGATGCTGGCCGAGGCCGGCGGCGCGCTCGGCCTGTCCGAACTCTCTACCATCTCCGGCCTCCCGCTGCCCACCGTGCACCGGCTGATGCGCACCCTGGTCAACCGGGGTTACGTCCGGCAGGAAGCGTCCCGGCGGTACACGCTGGGCTCGCGCCTGATCCGGCTCGGCGAGATCTCCAGCCAGATGCTCGGCACCTGGCTGCGCCCGTTCCTGGCCCAGCTGGTGCGCCTCACCGGCGAGACGGCCAACCTGGCCATGCTCGACGGCGACGAGGTCGTCTACATCGCCCAGGTGCCCAGCCCGCACTCGATGCGGATGTTCACCGAACCGGGCCGGCGGGTCCAGCCGCACTGCACCGCGGTGGGCAAGGCCCTGCTGGCCGAGCTCCCGCCCGGCGAGGCGCGCGCCCTGCTCGAGCGGGACGGCATGCCCGCCTACACGCCCACCACGATCACCGACCCGGACCTGCTGATCGCCCACCTCGAGGTGATCCGCAAGCAGGGATACGCCGTCGACGAGGGCGAGCAGGAGATCGGCGTCCGCTGCTTCGCGGTGGCCGTGCCGGAAGCGCCCGGTTCGCTGGCCATCTCCACCTCCGGCCCCCAGACGCGGATGACCGACGACGCCGCCGCCCGCATCGTGCCCGCGCTCCAGCGCACCGCCCGCGAGATCTCCGAGACCATCGCCGCCGAAGGCGCGGGCTGACCCCAGCCGGAGCCAGCCCGCGCCTTCACCGGACACCTCAGGCCTTGGGCTCCACGTGTTCCACGATGACGCCGGGTTCCGTGATGAATCCGTCGTCGGGGACGTCCACCGCGACAGCGCCCTCGCGCACCGCGATCTCCACCGCGGACTCGGTGCCCTGGCGCCGCCACGACCAGTGGTTGAACACGATGTTCAGGGTGAACACCACGATCACCGTGGAGGTGATGCTGGACCCGAAGATGACCTGGAAGTTGCTGGGGAAGTGCTCGTAGAAGCTGGGCGCCACGGCCGGGAGCAGGCCCGCTGCCAGGGACACCGCCACGATCAGCAGGTTGTTGTTGCCGTCGAAATGCACCTTGTGCAGGGTCTGGATGCCGACCGCCGTGACCATCGCGAACATCACGGTTGCGGCGCCGCCGATGACCGGTCCCGGCACGCTGGCGACCACCTGGCCGATCTTCGGCAGCAAGCCGAGCAGGATCAGCATGGTGCCGCACGTGGTGACCACCCACCGGCTGCGCACCCGGGTCAGCCCGACCAGGCCGACGTTCTCCGCGAAGGCGGTGTCGGGGAAGGAGTTCAGGAATCCGGCCAGCACCGCCGACAGGGCGTCGGTGGCCAGGCCGCGGGCCAGGTCGTTCCGGGTCAGCTTCTTGTCGACCATCTCGGAGACGGCCAGCATGTCGGCAGTTGACTCGGTGTAGGTCACCAGCATGACGATGCACATCGAGATGATCGCCGCCGCCTCGAACTTCGGGTGGCCGAACCGGAAGAACCCGCTAAAGCCGACCCAATCGGCGGAATGCGTGCTGGAGAAGTCCAGCAAGCCCATCGGCCAGGCCACCAGCGTGCCGATCGCGATGGAAAGCAGCACGGCGATCTGGCTGATGAAGCCGCGGAAACACCGGGTGATCACGACGATGAGCAGCATCACCAGGCCGGCCAGCGCGATGTGGGAGACCTGCCCGTAGTTCTTGGCCGCCGGATCGTCGCCGGCGATGAGGCTCACGTCGGCGCCGATCAGTGACAGCCCGATGACGCAGATGACGGTGCCGGCCACCAGGGGCGGGAAGAACCGGATCAGCATCGAGAACGGCTTGGCGATGAGCAGGCCGAACACCCCGGAGCAGAGCATCGCCCCGTACACCGCGGCCAGCCCGTACTGCTGCGCGATGATGATCATCGGGCTGAGCACGGTGAACGTGGCACCGGCCACCACCGGCAGCCGCACCCCGAAGATCTTGCCGATGCCGACGCTCTGGATCACCGTCGCGATGCCGGACACGAACAGGTCGGCGTTGACCAGCAGGCCGATCGTGGATATCGGGAGCTTCAGCGCCCCGCCCACGATGAGCGGCACCGCCACGGCGCCCGCGTACATGATGAACAGGTGCTGGAGCCCCAGGACGAACAGCCTGGGCGCGGGCAGCACCTCGTCCACGGGATGAACCGCCGGCCTGTGCCCAGCGTCGGGCGGCACGGCTTCGGGCGCGTTGGTCAGTGACATCACAGCTCCACTCGGGCTATCGGCCGGTTGCGCGGTCCGCAGCGGCTATCTCTTTCTTCCGTATCGTGAAATATTATTTCCGGATACCAGATAAGTTAACTCCGTCACCCCCTCCGGTCAACCCCCGTCCGCCACTTTCGTCCGGGCTATTGCCGGCGGCCGCACCGCAGGCCTAGACTGAACGTTCAGTCAAGACTGGGAGCCTCCGACGTGACCACCGAAGCGTCCGCCGACGCAACGCTCACCATCGACGCCAAGCTCAAGCAGATCATCGCGGAGCAGGAGGAAATCTTCGTCCGCCGTCAGCCCGGGTCCCGGCGCCTGGCCGAGCAGGCCCGGCAGTACCTCGCCGGCGGGGTCACCTCCAGCTGGCAGATCACCGTGCCGCAGCCGGTCTGGCTCAGCCACGGCCGCGGCTCGAGGGTCACCGATGTCGACGGCAACGAGTACGTCGACCTGCACGGCGGCTACGGCGCCGCCCTGGCCGGCCACGCCCACCCGGCGATCGCGAAGGCCATCACGAACCAGGCCCAGAACGGCACCCACTTCGCCCAGCCGACCCCGGACGCGATCACGGTGGCGCAGGAGCTCGCCCGCAGGTTCGGCCTCCCGAGCTGGCGTTTCGCCAACTCCGGCACCGAAGCCACCATGGACGCCGTCCACCTGATGCGGTCGATCACCGGCCGGGACCTGATCATCAAGATCGAGGGCTGCTACCACGGCCACCACGACTCGGTGCAGGTGTCCGTGGCCCCGGAAGAAGAGGACGCGGGCCCGCGGGAGAGGCCCAGCAGCGCCCCCTCGTCGTCCGGCATCCCGAAGGCCATCACCGATCTGACGCTGATCGCCACGTTCAACGACCTGGACAGCGTGGCCCGCCTGCTGGACGAGCACGAAGGCCAGGTCGCGGGCATGATCCTGGAACCGGTCATGATGAACGCCGGGATCATCAAGCCCGAGCCCGGCTACCTCGCGAGCCTCAAGGATCTCCTCCACGGCCACGGCGCGCTGCTCACCTTCGACGAGGTCAAGACCGGTCTCACCGTCGGCCCGGGGGGCGTCACGCGCCTGGAGAACGTCCAGCCCGACGTGATCACCCTGGCCAAGTCGATGGGCGGCGGCGTGTCCGTGGCCGCCATCGGCGGCACCGAGCAGACGATGGCGCACGTCGCCGGCGGCGGTTACGAGATGGTCGGCACGTTCAACGGGAACCCGCTGGCCATGGCCGCGACCCGGGCCATGCTGACCGAGGTGGCGACGCCGGAGGCGTACCAGAACATCGAGCGCCTCCGCCAGCGCGCCGCCGCCGGCATACAAGACGCCATAGACGACAACGGCCTCGTCGCGCACGTCGTCACCGCCGGCGCCAAGGGCTGCGTCGTCTTCGCGGCGGAGCCAGTGACGAGTTACCGCGGCTTCCTCGGCGTGGACGACAGGTACAGCCACGCACACTGGCTCTTCCAGCACAACGGCGGGGTTTTCCTGCCGCCTTGGGGCAAGATCGAGCAATGGCTGATCTCGGTGCAGCACAATGAGGCGGATATCGACCGTCTCATCGCAAACTTCGCTAGCTTCGCAAAGGCCGTCAGCAGCAGGACCGTCAGCAGCAGGGCCGTAAGAACCGAGGACTAACACCATGGCGCATCCGAGAGAAGGCTGGCAGGGCCACGGCGCCCCCAGGAAGCTCACCCGCCGATCCTTCCTCGGCACCGCCGGCGGCGCGCTGGCCGCCCTCGGCGTTCTTGGGTCCACGCCGCTGCTCGAGGCGTGCTCCTCGGGGCTGGCCGGCTCCGGCTCGGTCCGGCTGCCCCGCCCGGACAACCCGGTAAAATGGCCGGTCTTCCCCGGCAATCAGGCCATCGCGTCCGGCCTCGCCCCGGAGCAGAACGCCACCTTGCAGCTCTACACCTGGGTCGCCTACATCAACCAGGACGTGGTCAACTCCTTCGCCAAGAAGTTCAAGTGCAAGGTGCAGATCACCACGTTCAACACGATGAACGAGGCGCTGTCCAAGCTGCGCAGCGGCCTGTCCTACGACCTGCTGGTCGGCGCGACCGTGGACACGCTCGGCCAGCTCGTCGGGACCAAGCTGGTCCAGCCGCTCAACCACTCCTACATCCCGAACATCTCCCAGGCCTGGCCCGACTTCACCAACCCGTTCTACGACCAGGGCTGGCAGTACACGGTGCCGTACACGATCTACACGACCGGGATCGCCTGGCGTAAGGACCTGGTCGACGAGAACCCGTACGCGATGAAGAACCCCTGGGACATGCTGTGGCAGCCCAAGTACAAGGGCCGGATCGCGATCCTGGACGACTACCGGGAGGGGATCAGCCTCGGCCTGATGAAAAACGGCATCTACGACCTCAACACCACCGACCGGGCCCAGATCACCACCTCCCGCAAGGCGCTCGAGGAGCTCACCCGGCTGGTCAACGTGCGGATCGACAACAACGACTACACCGAGGTCCCCAACGCCTCCACCTGGATCCATCACGCCTGGTCCGGTGACATGGCCGCGGCCGGGTACTACATGCCCAAGGGCGTGCCGGTTAAGAACGTCGGCTACTGGTTCCCCGCCAACGGGCGGGGGCCGGTCGCCAACGACACGAACGTCGTCCTCAGCTCGGCGACCAACCCGGTGCTCGCGCACGAGTTCCTCAACTACTTCCTCGACCTGCCGAACGTGCTGAACAACATCAGCTTCAACGGCTACATGCAGCCACTCACCGGCGTGACGCCGCAGGTGCTGGTCAAGGAGGAGATTCTGCCGAAGCCGCTGCTGTCCACGGTCGTGCTGCCGTCGTACTTCCGCCGCGGCGTCGCCGAACTGCAGCTTCCCGTCGACGCCGACGCGCTGTGGCAGCAGGCCTGGCTCGTCGTGAGCAACGGACTGTAGGGGCCGGAAATGAATGACAGCGCCGTGAAGGAGCAGAAGAAGAACGGGTTCTACGTCGCGCTGGCCGCGCCGGGCGTGCTGTGGATGCTGCTGCTGTTCATCGTGCCGTTCTACGCGGTGCTCGCGATCGCGCTGGGCAAGCTGGACCGGCTGTTCGGAGTGCCGGTCGCCGTCTGGAACCCGTTCGAGTGGAGCTCGTCGAACGTCATCAACGTCGCCCGTGACATTGCGGGCAGCACGTCGTTCGCCGGCCCGATCGTGGTCAGGACGATCGTCTACGTGGCCATCGCGGCCCTGCTCTGCCTGCTGATCGCCTATCCGGCCGCGTACTTCGTGGCGCGCTTCGCCGGCCGCAGGAAGGGATTGTTCCTGATCCTGCTCATCGCGCCGTTCTGGATCAGCTACATGATGCGGATGCTGGCCTGGGTGGACCTGCTGCAGACGAACGGGTACGCGAACACGGTGCTGGGCTGGGTGGGCATATCCCCGGTCAACTGGCTGGGCGGCAAGCCGGCCACGGTCGTCTTCGGCCTGGTCTACGGGTACATCCCGTACCTGATCCTGGTGCTGTACGCGGGCCTGGACCGGATAGATCCGGCGCTGATCGAGGCCGGCCGCGACCTGGGCCTCGGCAAACTGCGCACGTTCGTCACGATCACCTTGCCGATGTCCAGGCAGGCGATCCTCACCGGGCTCCTGATCACGGTGCTGCCGATGCTCGGCGACTACTACACCAACCAGTTGCTGTCCGGCGCCGCGTCCACGTCCATGATCGGCAACCTGATCCAGGGTCAGCTGGGCACGCCTGGCCTCGCGGGGCAGGGTGCGGTGCTGTCGCTGCTGCTCCTGGTGGTGCTGCTCATCCCGATGATCTACTACGTCGTCACGACCAACCGAAACTCGCAGGTGGCTTCATGACCGCCCCCCTCACGGCCGGCTCCGGCACGACCAGCCCCAGCACGACCGGCACCGCCCGCCCCGAAGCCCGCCCGGTTGGCCGCTGGAACCCCAGGAACCCGTGGCGTCATCCGTGGTTCCTCGAGGGCTTCACCTGGCTGTACCTGGTCTGGTCGCTGGTGCCGATCGGCATCGCGGTGCTGTTCTCGTTCAACAAGGGACGGTCGCAGGCCACCTACCAGGGCCTGTCCATGCGCTGGTACTGGGGGGACAAGACCAACTCGGTCTGGCACAATGCGCAGCTGCACGCCGCGGTCATCCAGACCGTGCGGCTATCCGTGCTGACCACGCTGATCGCGGTGCCGCTCGGGGTGGCGTTCGCGATCGGCATCAACCGCTGGCGCGGCCCGGTCCCGGCGACGTTCAACTACGTGATGATCCTGTCCTTCGTCATCCCCGAGCTGATCTTCGGCGTGGCCATGTTCTTCGTGTTCACGGAGCTGTTCACCACCGTGCATCTCGGGACGGTGGCCGAGGTCCTCGCGCTGGTCACCTGGAACGTGAGCTGGCCCGCGATCATCGTGCAGGCCCGGCTGGTTACCCTCGGCCGCGAGTACGAGGAGGCGGCCGCGGACCTGGGTGCCAACCGGTTCCAGGCCATGCGCCGGGTCATCCTGCCGCTGCTCGGCCCGGCCATCTTCGCCAGCGCGGTGCTGGTCTTCTCCGGCGTGATCGACGACTTCGTCATCGTCGACCTGCTCTCCTCCAACGCCGGGAACACGCCGATGTCGGTGCTGATCTACTCCACCCAGCGCGGCGGCAACGGCGGCCCCGCGCTGAACGCCCTCGGCACGATCATGCTGGTCATGTCGTTCATCATCGCGATCATCGGCTACATCGGTTACCGGTTCCTGACCCGCGGCGAGCGGGGCAGCCGGATCGAGGCCCTCACCACGATCGCGGGCAGCGAAGGCTGACCCACAGCGTCTCATTATTATCCCGAACGGTCCTGGCGCGTGCCCCACCATGATCCCAGGAGCCGACCGGAGGGAGACGCGTGCTCGAAGACCTGGAGTTCGACGACGCCGGCTCGCCCGCGATCGGCCTGGTGCCGCCCGGCATCACGTGGGCGCAGGTCCACGACCACATCAAGATCGCGCACCACCATCTGCTCGTCCCCCCGGACGCCGACG
>Ga0335078_10001481_pt1 | contig 35456 bp, 35 predicted proteins | sample Lox_Sample_32_FD_206711 | JGI IMG/M metagenome (GOLD analysis project Ga0335078, IMG submission 206711) | Soil microbial communities from Loxahatchee National Wildlife Refuge, Florida, United States - Lox_Sample_3.2 | ecosystem: Environmental > Terrestrial > Soil > Wetlands | place: USA...
GGCTCGTCGTTCCGGGTGGGATCCCCGGCGAGTCCGCCACCGCCTGGGCCCTGGTCCACGCGGCGGCCGCGCTGCCCACCCTGCGCGGGCTCGTCACCGTCCTCGACCTTCCTGCGGGACGCCCCTAGGGGAGGCGCGCATGCTCGACAAGTCCCTCATCGGCCGCGAGAGCGAGGTCACCGTGGTGGAGGTGGAGAAGGGGGCCATCCGCCGCTTCGCGGACGCGCTCGGGGACGCGAACCCCATCTACTGGGACGAGGCCGCGGCCCGGGCAGCGGGCTACGCGGGGCTGGCGGCGCCTCCCACCTTCCCGGCGGTGCTGGCGCTCAACGAGCGCTTCCGCCACTCGCTGGACCTGGGAACCCGCTCGCTCTTGCTCGGGGAGCAGGCCATCGACTACGGGCGGCCCATCGTGGCCGGGGACCGGATCGCCGTGAAGAGCCGGGTCGTGGACGTGCAGGAGCGCGCCGGCACGAGCGGCGCCATGGACGTGCTCGTGATCGAGGCCGAGGGCCGCGGCGGGGAGGACGAACTCGTGTTCCGGGCCCGGGAAACCTTCATCCTCCGCCGCGGCTAGGAGACGGGAATGGTGGTCTTGGCGCGACAGCTCTACTTCGAGGCGGTGAAGGTGGGCGACGAGCTGCCACCGCTCGTGAAGTCGCCGGTGGACCGCGTCCAGGTGGCTCGCTACGCCGGGGCGAGCGGCGATTTCGGCCCGCTCCACGTCGACGAGCCGTTCGCCAAGAACGCCGGTTTCCCGAGTGTCCTCGTCCCGGGGATGATCGCCATGGGCTTCCTCGGGGAGCTGGCGGTGGAGTGGCTGCGCGGCGCGCGCCTGCGCCGCTTCACGAGCCGCTTCGTGAAGATCATCTGGCCGGGAGACGTCATCACCTCGCGCGGGCGCGTGGCCGATCGCCGCTTCGAGGAGGGAGGGCAATACCTCGTCGACATCGAGCTGTGGGCGGAGAACCAGCGCGGCGAGCTCGTGGTGCGCGGCGTCCTCTCCGCGCGGCTCTACTACAACGCCGAGGACGAGGCCCGCCAGCGCGCCGGCCAGCCCCCCCTGCTGGTGAAGCAGGCGGAGGAGGAGGAGCGCCTCGCCCGCCTCACTCGCGGCAGCGCTCCCCCGCGGCCCGCTCTCCCCTCGCCCCGCCCCGCCCCCGCGCCTCCGCTCCGGCCCGCCGGAGCCGCCCCGCCGCCGGCGAGACCGGCGGCCCCGGCCCCGCCCGCTCCTGCCCCGGCGACGAGGCGGGTGGAGGGGTCCGGCTCGCGCCCCGGGAAGAAGCCGGTCGCGAAGAAGCCGTCCGCGAAGAAGGCGCCGCACAAGGCGGCGAAGGGGAAGTCGGCCCGGAAGGCCACGCCGGCACGCTCCAAGGGCCGCGGCAAGCGGCGGTGATGCGCGCACTCCTGGCCCTGGGCCTCGCCCTCTCGCCGCTCTCGATGGCCCAGGCGGAGCCGGACCTGCGAGCCCTCGGCGACTCCGCCTTCGAGGGCCGGGGCGACCCGGCGCGGCTCGCCGCTGCGCTCGAGGCCTACCGGGAGCTCGCCGCGCGGGAGCCCGGCGACCCCGCTGTCGAGCTCCGCCTGGCGCGCGCCGAGGCCTTTCGCGCCCTGGAGAGCCCGGGCGAGGCCGCGGACGCCTGGAGCCGGGCGTCCCGCGCCGCCGAGCGGGCGCTCCGCCGGCTCTCCCCGCGGTGGGCCGCGGCCGTGGACGCCGGGAACCCAGTCGAGGCCGCGGCGCAGGTGGAGGCCCCGGGCGCCGAGGCCCTCTACTGGCTCGCCCTCTCCGCCTGGTCGGGCGCGCAGGGGAAGGGCTTCGCCGCCATCCTGGCCGTGAAGGACGTGGCCCTGGCCTCCATGGAGCGCGCCGCCGAGCTCGACGCGGCGGTGGACTGCGCCGGGCCGCACCGGGCGCTCGGCGCCTGGACGGCGGCGCTGCCGGCGGCGGTGGGCGGCGGGGCGGACCGCGCGCGCGCCCACTTCGAGAAGGCACTCGAGCTCGGCCCGCGCTGCCAGCTCACCCGCGTGCAGGAGGCGGAGACCCTCTTCGTCCTCCTGCAGGACAAGAAGTCGTTCGAGTCCGCGCTGGCAGAGGTCCTGGCGCCGGAGGCCCCGGACCCTCGCTTCGCCCCGGAGAACGCCGTCGCCGCCCGGATGGCGCGGGAGCTCTTGGCGCGGGAGACCCGCCTCTTCTAGGGCCCGGGGACCCCGATGGAATCGGACGCCCGCGTTCCCCTCCCCCTCGGCGGCGCCGGAGGCGGCGTGAAGCGCCTGGCGGTGCTCGCCGCGACGCTCGCCGCCTCCTGCGTGCGCGCCCCGCCCCCGGACCTCTCCCGGGACCCGGAGGCACTCCTCGGGCAGGTCCGCGCCGCGCAGTCCCGGGTGCGCTCCGTGCGCGGCCCGGCGAGCGTCAGCCTGGAGTCGCCGAGGCAGTCCGGATCCTTCGACGCCTGGCTCGCGGCCGAGAAGCCGGAGCGCCTCCACATCGAGGTCCTCGATTTCTTCGGGAACCCGTCGCTCGTCCTCGTGACGAGCGACGGCCGCTTCGGGCTCCTGGACGTCTCGGCCGCCGTCTACTACCGGGGGGCGGCGACCCCGGAGAACCTGTCCCGGGTCTTGCCCTTCTCGCTGCCCGCCTCCGAGCTCGCCACGCTCCTGTGCGGCTCGGCTCCGCTCGTGGACGGGGCTGCCGCGGCCGCGGAGCCGGAGGGAGACGCCATGCGGCTTTTGCTCGCTGGCCCGGAGGGGAGGGAGTCCTTGGCGGTGGGGGAGGGGGCGGCGGTGCGGGAGGCCACCCTGGAGCCGAGGGGTGCGCCTGCGTCCTTCTGGCGGGTGACGTTCGGCTCCTTCGAGCCGCGAGGGGGCGTGCCCTGGCCCGCCCAGGCGGACTTTCGCACCGCGACCGCCCGCGTCACCGTTCACTGGAAGCGAGGAGTGGAGGTGAACCCGCCCGCGGGCCCGTCCCCCTTCTCGCTCGAGCCGCCGCGGGGAGTCCGCGTGCAGGACCTCTCGCCGGGGGAGGCCCCGCGCCTCGAGCTGCCAAAGGCCCCGCAGGAAAAAGGGGCGCCGGCGGGGTAGGCGACGCGGCATCGCCCTTGAAACCCGCACTGGATGCGCTAGCGTCTGCCCCCGCAACGAGAAAGGGAAGGTTCTTTGGACACGGAACTGTGGAGCCTGCTCAAGTCGGGCGGCGTCGCCATGTGGATCATCGCCGGGTGCTCAGTCCTGGCCATCGCCGTGGGGCTCGAGCGGCTCATCGCCCTGTGGCGCTACGGCGAGAAGGCGAAGGCCCTGGCGGACGCGGTGACCCGCGCCCTGTACCGCGGAGACGTGGACGACGCCCGGGCCCATGCGGAACGCGCCAGCTCGCCCGCCTCCGAGATCTTCCTCGCCGCCATCGTGCCCACCGGCCCCGGGAGGTCGCCGCCCTCCGACGAGAAGCTCTCGGCGGCCGTGGAGCGCCAGAGGCAGGAGGCGAACCTGAAGATGCGGCAGAACCTCTGGATCCTCGGCACCATCGGCGCCATCGCCCCCTTCGTCGGCCTCTTCGGGACGGTGGTCGGCATCATGCGCGCCTTTCACCAGATGGCGGCGACGGGCCAGGGGGGCTTCACGGTGGTGGCGGCGGGGATCTCCGAGGCGCTCATCACCACCGCCGGGGGCATTGCGGTGGCCATCGAGGCCGTGGTTATTTACAACTTCCTGAACATCCGGGTGCAGAAGATCACGCTCCAGCTCAAGCTCCTCGCCGAGGAGTACCTGGAGATCGTGAAGGAGCTCCCGGCGCGGCGCGGGGCGGGGACCGCGGAGGGCGCCTGAGATGGCCATCGGGATTCCAGAGGAAGAGGGCGCCGAGGCACAGGGCGGGGGGATCTTCTCCGACATCAACATCACCCCGCTCACCGACATCTTCCTCGTGCTCCTCATCATCTTCATGGTCACCACCACGGCCATCGCCGAGGCCGGGGGCCAGAACGGCGGCATCAAGGTGCAGCTGCCGAAGGGAGGTCAGCCGGAGGCCGTGAAGGAGGTGCATGACCTCGCTGTCGCCGTCCTCTCCGACGGCCGCACGGTGGTGCAGGGCAAGGTCATCGACGAGGCGGCGCTCCAGGGGGTCTTCGCCAAGGCCCACACCGACAACCCGGACACGCTGGTCCTCATCCAGGCGGACGAAGGGGTGATCCACGGGCGCGTGGTCGCGGTCATGGACCTCGCTCGCCGCGCCGGGCTCCCGCGCCTGGCCATCGCCACCCGGGCCGACCACCCCTGAGGCGACGCCCCGGACCCTCGGGCAGAGGACGCGGCCTCGACCGCTGGGCCGGGCCAAGCTAGATTTGTGCGGTGACTGCCGCTCCGCGCAAGCGGCTCGGGGAGATGCTGCTCGAGTCGGGTGTCATCGACCTGGCGCAGCTCCATTCCGCCCTGGGCCACCAGCGCCGTTGGGGCGGGCGGCTCGGCCAGGCGCTCGTCGACCTGAAGATCACCACCGAGTCGCAGATCGTGGACATGCTCTCCCGCAAGCTCGGCTACGGCTCCATCCGGCTGGCGGAGCTGGAGCGCGGTCCGGCGCTGGAGTTGGCGCTCCGGCTCGTCCCCTACGAGTTCGCCCAGCGCAACCGGCTTCTGCCCTACGCGGCGGACATGGGCACCATCTGGGTGGCGATGTCCGACCCCACGAACGTCGCCGTGGTGGACGAGGTCGCGTTCCGCACCGGCCGGAAGGTGAAGGTGGCGATCGCCGGCGACCACGAGATCGCCGAGTCCACGCGCCGCCTCTACCTGCAGGAGAAGCGGGGCGTCGAGGCCATCCCGCTCGACGACGGGCCGGAGGGCCCGGTGGAGGTGGTCGGGACCTTCGAGGGTGGGAGCACGCAGGCGCTCGACGCCTTCTTCTCCAAGGCGCCCAGGCCGGCGGCCCCGAGCCCGGCGCCGCCGGCGCCGAGCGAGGGGGCCGCCGCCGCCCAGAGCCGGCCGGGCCAGGCCATTCCAGAGATGGGCGCCGAGGCCCGGCTGGCGGAGGCGGTGCGCCGGCTCAAGCTGGAGGACGAGACCACGGCCTCGCGCGCCATGGCGAGCCGCTCTCCGAAGGCGCCGCCGGGCCCGAGCTTCCCGGCGCCTCCGCCTCCCCCCGCGCCCGAGCCCCCGCAGAGGAAGGCCGCCGCCCCGGAGCGGCCGCTCGAGTTTGAGGGATCGGCGGGGCTCGAAGTGCCGGACCTGTCCCCGCGCCTCTACGCTCTCCTCGACGCCCTCGACCGCGTGGCGCGCGGGGCCTCGGCCGCGCCGGAGGTGGCCCGGGTCGCCCGCCTCTCCTCCGCCCTCGTCCGGGTGCTGCTTCGCAAGGGCGTGGTCACCGAGGCGGAGGTCATCAACGAGCTCCTCCGAAAGTGACCCCCGCTCTCACAGGGTGGCGAGGTCGATGACGAAGCGGTAGCGGACGTCGCCGCGGAGCATGCGCTCGTAGGCCTCGTTGATCTTCTGGATGGGGATCACCTCGACGTCGGAGACGATGCGGCGCTCTCCGCAGTAGTCGAGCATCTCCTGCGTCTCGGCGATTCCGCCGATGAGGGAGCCGGCCAGGCTCTTGCGCCCCAGGATGAGGGAGAAGGCCTGGACCGGGGTCGGGGCCGGCGGCACCCCGAGCATCACCAGGGCGCCGTCCACGGCGAGGAGCCCCAGGTACCGGTTGAGGTCGTGGGGGGCGGAGATCGTGTCCACGATGAGGTGGAAGCGGCCGGCGAGCTTCCTCACCTCCGCCTCGCTGGTGGTGAGGGCGAACCCCGCCGCCCCCAGGCGCCGGGCGTCCGCTTCCTTCTTCGGAGAGGTGCTGAGGAGGGTCACCTCCGCGCCCAGGGAGGCAGCGAGCTTCACGGCCATGTGGCCGAGCCCGCCGAGCCCCACCACGGCGACGCGCTGCCCCTTCGCGACCTTCCAGTGGCGGAGCGGCGAGTAGGTGGTGATGCCGGCGCACAGGAGCGGCGCCGCCCCGGCCAGGTCCAGGCCGGTGGGGATGCGGAGCGCGAAGCGCTCCGAGACCACCACCCGGGAAGAGTACCCCCCGTAGGTCGGGGTGGCGCGGTCCATCTCCGTGCCGTTGTAGGTCATGGCCGCGCCGCGCTCGCAGAACTGCTCGAGGCCGTGGCGGCAGCTGTCGCAGGCGCGGCAGGAGTCGACCATGCAGCCCACCCCGGCGAGGTCCCCCACCCGGAACTTCGTCACCCGGGAGCCGACGCGGGAGACCTTGCCGACGATCTCGTGCCCGGGGACCATGGGGTAGGTGGCGTTTCCCCATTCGTTGCGCACCTGGTGGATGTCGGAGTGACACACGCCGCAGAAGGCGATGTCGATGAGGACGTCGTGGTCCCCGACGTCGCGGCGGGAGACCTCGAAGGGGGCGAGGGGCGAGGTGGCGGAGGCGGTGGCGTAGGCCTTCGTCTGCATGGGGGCTCCTCCGGAAAAGAGCGGGTTCGGGTGAGGCTAGTTGAGTGCCGAGGGGACGGCCAGCACGAAGGGAGCGATCTCGGCGAGGAAGGTGATGCCGTCGTCCCGCAACATCGTGTAGGTGCCGTGCATCTCGCCGAGCGGGGTCTTGAGCACGCAGAAGCTCGTGTACTCGTAGGAGGCGCCGGGGGCGAGGTGAGGCTGCTCGCCCACCACGCCGTCGCCCACCACCTCCTCCTTCTCGCCGTCCGCGTCGGTGATCACCCAGCGGCGGGAGAGGAGCTTCGTCCCCGAGGCGCCCTGGTTGGCGATGCGGACCGTGTAGGTGAAGAGGAAGCGGCGCTGGGCCGGGAGCGAGCGGTCGGCGCGGTAGTCGCTGCGCACCGTCACCCGGATGCCCTGGGTCACCGCCTCCGACACGCCCCGTCGTTACCACGGGCCGGAGCGGTGCGCCACCGGTGCCGGGCGTCGCGCGCCGCGCCGCCTGTGCGACAATGCGGCCATGGCGATGGAAGCGAGGCTCGCGGAGATCCTCCTTGGCGTCCGCGAGCGGGCGGGCCGGGTCGTGGCCCTCACCGGAGCGGGCATCTCGGCCGAGAGCGGCATCCCCACCTTCCGCGGCAAGGAGGGCTACTGGGTGGTGGGCTCGAAGAACTACATGCCGCAGGACATGGCCACCTACGCGATGTTCACGGTCCAGCCCGAGGAGGTCTGGCGCTGGTACCTGTACCGCTTCGGGGTGGTGCGCCACGCCCAGCCGAACGCGGGGCACCGGGCGCTCGTCGAGATGGAGCGGGCCCTGGGGGACCGCTTCACGCTCATTACCCAGAACATCGACGGGTTGCACCACCGGGCCGGCTCGTCGGAGGAGCGCACCTACTGCATCCACGGGGACGCCGCCTGGGTGCGCTGCAACTACGACTGCGGGGTGGGTCGCCTTCCGCTGCCGGATTTGGGCGTCCGGGAGGCGCACACGCCGCTCAGCTCGGCCGACCGCGAGCGCCTCACCTGCCCGAAGTGCGGGAACTGGCTGCGCCCGCACGTCCTGTGGTTCGACGAGTACTACGATGAGGAGAACTACCGCTTCGAGTCCACGATGCGGGCGGCAGGCGACGCCGACCTCCTCCTCGTGGTGGGCACGAGCGGCGCCACGAACCTGCCGATGCAGGTGGGCCAGACCTGCTTCGCGAACGGTGCCGCCCTCGTCGACGTGAACCCGGAGGAGAACCCCTTCTCCGAGCTCGCCGAGCGGAGCCCATCGGGTTTCTTCGCCCGCGGCACGGCCACCGCGCGCCTGCCCGAGATCGTCCGGGCCTTGGTGGGCTGACCCCCGGCGCCCCCTAGCGCCTCAAGGACTCGAGGCGAGCCACCCACTCCGGCGAGAGCCCGGAGGCGCGAGCGCCGCGGAGGACCACGTCGAGGTAGGCCGGGGACGGGCGCTCCTCGGCGAGCAGGCGGCGCGCCGGCGCGGTGCGATAGGCGAGAGCGTGGATGGGCGCTCCCCCGTCCAGCGGGTCGAGGACCACGGGAAAGGGCACGGAGAGGCCGGACATGACCCCCTCCTTGTGATCGACGAGCCCGCGCGCCTCGGCCGGCATGGGGACCGCCAGGCCCTCCACGGCGTCGCCAGGCGATTCGACGAGGCTCGCCACCGCACCGCCGAAGCTCCGGCTCGGCGCGTCGAAGGAGAGGCGGAAGCCGGCGAGGCGCACCCGCTGCGCCCCGGAGAAGTCCGGGAGCCGGTAGCCGTGCTCCGCCGCCCAGGCGGCGAACCCATCCCGATCGAGCGAGGAGCCGTACACGAACCACACGAAGGGACCGGGAGAGCCCGCCTCCCCGCCTCTTCCGACGACGCGCAAGGTCCCCATCCTTCAGGCTCCCGCGGTGAGCACGATCCGCGCGATCTCCGGGGGGTTGCCGAGGCGCATGGGAGGCCCCCAGTAGCCCGTCCCCCGGGAGACGAAGACGTGGCCCGCCCGTCCGGGTTCCTCGTGGCGGTAGAGCCCGCGCAGGTAGGGGTAGGCGATGCCGGTGACGAGGTTGAAGGGGAAGGTCTGCCCGCCGTGCGTGTGCCCGGAGAGCTGCAGCTCGACGCCGGAGCGGATGGCCGCCTCCACCCCCTTCGGCTGGTGCGCGAGGAGCAGGAGCGACCGCTCCGGGTCCCGACCCTCGAGCGCCCGGCGCAGGTCCGGGCCGTGCCCGGGGGCGAGGCCCCGCGAGTGCCAGTCGTCGATGCCGGCGAGGTCGAAGGAGTCGCCGCCGTCCCCCACCGCCACCCGCTCGTTCCGCAAGACCCGCATCCCCAGACCGCGCAGAAAGGCGATCCACTCGTCCACTCCCGAGTAGTACTCGTGGTTTCCCGTGACGAAGTAGACTCCGTGGCGAGCCCGAAGGGCGCCGAGCTCGGCTACGGCGCGGCCCAGGGAGGCCACGGAGCCGTCGACGAGGTCGCCGGTGACGGCGATGAGGTCCGGCCGGAGGTCGTTCGTGGCCTGGACCACCCGCCGCACCTGGGCCTCCCCGATGGTGGGCCCCACGTGGAGGTCGCTGATCTGGGCGATCGAAAAGCCGGAGAGCGAGCGCGGCAGGCGGTCCAACCCCACCGCCACCTCGTGGATCTCCGGGTCTTGGAGGGCGGTCCGCATCGCCACCGCGCTCGCCCCTCCCACGGCCAGCACGGCGCCGCCCGCCACGGCGCGCGCCAGCAGTTGGCGGCGAACCGGGTCGGCGGGGATGTCGGGCTCGTGGCGCAGCCAGCCCCAGGTGCCGGCCACGGCCGCCGCGGCCAGGCGAAGGAGGTCGGCGGCGAGCAGGGCCGAGAAGAGGAAGAAGGACACGCCGAGCCAGGTCATGCCCAGGAAGACGAACTCCTTGCCGAGGCGGCTGGGGCGCGCGCGCACGAGCAGGAGGGAGACCGGCACGGCCGCGGCCGCGACGCACAAACCGATGGTGAAGAGGCGGCGCCAGGGCTCCACCAAGCCCGGGTCGCGGACGAGCCGCGCCCACAGGTAGAAGTGGATGCCGCCGAGGATCGCGAGCACGATGCCGAAGAAGAGAGCGAATTGAGCGAGGCGGGGCACCGGTTCAAGTTAACGCGGCCTTCCCCCCGGTGCCAGGCGCGGCCCGTCCGCCTGCGAGGTGCGAACGCGGAACGGCCGCGCCCCGTGGCCCGCCGTCGCCGTCGAGGCGGCGGCCCCGCCGAGCGGGCGCGGCGCCGGGGGGAAGGCTATCTTCCTCCCGTATGGATCGAGCTTTCTTCGCCCTCGGTGCTCTCTCCGCGTTCCTCGGGGTGGCGGCGGGAGCCTTCGGGGCGCACGCCCTGAAGGCGCGGCTCTCCCCGGACCTCCTCGCCGTCTTCGAGACCGGAGCCCGCTACCAGATGTACCACGCGCTCGGGCTCCTGGCGGCCGGCTGGGCGGCGTCCCGGTTCCCCGGACCGGCGCCCGGCTTCGCAGGCGGGCTCTTCGCCGCCGGCACGGTCCTCTTCTCCGGCAGCCTCTACGCGCTCGCCCTCTCCGGCGCGCGGTGGCTCGGAGCCGTCACTCCCCTGGGAGGGCTGGCGTTCCTCGGCGGGTGGGCGGCCCTCGCCTGGGCGGCGCTCGGCGGGCGGCCCTAGCTGCGTTCCAGCGGGAAGCCGGCCGAGCACCACCCGGCGACGCCCCCGTCGAGGCTGAAGACCTTGCCGAAGCCGCGATTGGCAGCCACCTGGGCCGCGGTCAGGCTGCGGACGCCGTGGCCGCAGACGAAGAGGACGCGGTCCTGTCGGAGGTGCCGGTTCGGCTCCCGGAGCAATTGCCCCAGCGGGACGTGGCGAGCGCCGGGCATGTGGCCCCGGACCCACTCGGCCGGCTCGCGGACGTCCACCAGGTCCACGTCGCCCTCGGCGAGCAGGTGACTCGCTTCGCTTGGGGTGAGGCGAACCACGGGCATGGCTTTCTCTTAACCGGGCAGCGGCGCGCCAGCACGTCCAGGAACTGGGGCGCGCTCAAGGACCGGGCTAGACTCGCGGTCGCCCCATGAGCCAAGCGCCGGTGAACGACCGATTCCCTCGCCAGATCCGATTTCTCGCCTGGAACGAGGGATGCGAGCGCTTCTCCTTCTACGGGATGAGCTCCATCCTCACCATCTACATGGTGACCTTCCTCGGGCTGCAGGACTCCGACGCCGAGGCCAACTTCCACCTCTTCGTCTTCGCCGTGTACGTGACGCCGCTCGCGGGAGCCTGGCTCGCCGACCGCTTCTTCGGGCGCTATCGGGTCATCCTCTGGCTGTCGCTGGGGTACGTCTTCGGCCACGCCGCCGTGGCGCTCTTCGAGAGCGATTGGGGGCTCCTGCTCGGCCTCTCCCTCATCGCCGCCGGGGCGGGGGGGCTCAAGCCCTGCGCCGCGGCCTACGTGGGCGACCAGTTCCCGCCGGCGAGCCGCCACCTCATCCAGAAGGTCTACGACCTCTACTACTGGGTCATCAACCTCGGCTCCCTCGCGTCCACCTTGCTCATCCCCGAGCTCCTGGCGCGCTTCGGGCCGCGCGTCGCCTTTGCGGTGCCCGGGGTGCTCATGGCGGTGGCGCTCCTCGTCTTCTGGTGGGGGCGCAAGCGCTACGTGAACCTCCCGCCCACCGGGCCGAACCCGAACGGATTCTTCCGGGTGGTGCGCTACGCCATCCAGCGCCTGGGGACGGGCCGGGCCGGCCAGGGATGGCTCGACGTGGCTGCCGAGCGGTACCCGGCCGAGGCGGTGGAGGGGGCGAAGGCGGTCTTCCGCATCCTCGGGGTCTTCGCCCCCATCGCCGCCTTCTGGTCCCTCTTCTTCCAGTACGGCTCGTCCTGGGTGCTGCAGGCGGACCGCATGGGACGCGACCTCTTCGGGTACGAGGTGAAGGCCTCCCAGATGTCCTCCCTGAATGCGGTCTTCGTGCTCGTCACCATCCCCATCTTCGCGGGGTGGCTCTACCCGCTCTTGGCGCGGCGGGGCGTCAAGGTGGAGCCCCTGCGGAAGATGCGGGCCGGCATGTTCGTCACCGTGCTCTCCTTCGTGTGGGTGATGGGGATCCAGATCGCCATCGACGCGGGGCTCACGCCCCACGTGGCCTGGCAGGCGCCCGCCTACCTCCTCATCTCGGTCGGGGAGGTGCTCGTGTCCGTGACGGCGCTCGAGTTCGCCTACACCCAGGCCCCCCAGTCGATGAAGAGCGTCATCATGAGCCTGTGGTACCTCACCATCGCGGCGGGCAGCCTCCTCACCGCGGCGGTCGCGAAGCTGAACCGCTTCCACGGCGCCTGGTACTTCGGCTTCTTCGCCCTCCTCATGCTCTTCGGGGCCCTGGCCTTCTCCTGGGTGGCGAGGCGCTACCGCCCGGCGGCGTCGTTCCTGCCCTCCCCCGAGCCCGCCCCGGTGGGGCCCGGGCGGGGCACCGCGCGCTGAGAGGCCGGCTCGGCGCGGCCTCCGCTCAGGCCCGCCGGCTCGCCGCTTCCGCGAGCGGCTCCGGGGCGCCGCCCCGGAAGCCGACGCGGCCGCCGAGCGTCGAGGGGACCCGCGGCCCGGGGGTGAGGATGCCGACGAGGTTCAAGGGGTCGGCGCTCGAGACCTCGACGAGCTCCGTCTCCCGAGGCTGGCGGCGCAGGTCGCGAAGCGCGGCCACCGCCTCCGGGAGCGCGAACTGCTCCCCGGAGAACCCGGCCACGAATCGCCCGCCGCGGATCTCGCCGCGCGCCTCGAGCGCCCGGTAGGCGAGGAGGAGCTCGCGCCAGGGAGGGACCCCGGCCTCGCGCGCCAGGACGTCGCGGAAGACGACCCCCCAGCGGCGCAGGAGCTGGCGCGCCACCCGCTCGGCGAGGGGGGCGGCGCTTCCCGGATCCGCGCTCGCGGGCGAGGGGCGGAGGAGCGCCCAGCGGCCGCCCCCCGCGCGGCGCCCGGAGCCGGCACGGGAGGGGTGGACGAGGGAGCGGAGGCCGGCAAAGCCGTCGCAGGTGACGAGCCCGGCAGAGACGAGCTCCCAGAGTCCCTGCTCCACCTCCACGGCGAGCCGCCCCGTCATGGCGGCGAGGTCGCCCGGGAAGCAGGCGCCGCAGCGAGCGAGGAGGTCGACGAGGGCGCGAGCCGAGGGGCCGAGCGCCGGAGGGCGGGCCGCCGTCGACTCGAGGAGCCAGGGCAGGTCGGCGCGGAGGGCCAAGGTGATGGGGGCGTGCCGGGTGGGAGCGGCGCGCCGGCGAGGCCCCTCCCCCGGGTCCGGGGCCACGGCGAAGCGTCCCCAGGCGACCTCTCCCGTGTGGCAGAGCTGATCGAGGAGCGCGGGCTCGTACCCGGCGACGCGCGCCGGAAGGACCTCCTGCTCCCACGCTCCCGCGGCGCAGTGGAACCCCTGGAGCTGGCCGATCACCTCGAGGAGGCCGTGCGCACCGTGAAGCCTGGCGCCGGGGACGACGTGCTGCCAGCGGAGGTAGAAGCGCACGAGGTCGGCGCTCGCCACCGGCTCGATCTCCCGGCGCAGCCGCCCCAGCGTGAGGCGGTGGATGCGGGCGAGGAGGCCCCGCTCGCACCAGTGCGGATCGTCGGGGGCGAAGCGCTCCGCGGAGAGGAAGGCCCCGCGCAACAGGAGCCCCTCCGCCTCGAGCCGATGGAGCCCGAGGTCCAGCAGAGCCCTAGGAAGTCCGAGCCGGCGCGCCAGCCCTTCGGCGGACACGGGTCCGAGCCGCTGCATCCAGCCGCGCAGGGAGCGCACGGCCGCCTCGTCCGCCGAAGCGGGCACGTCCTCGGCGGGAAGGGGACGGAGGTCGGGCTCGAGCCCCGGGTCGGCGCCGGGGATGGCGCCGCACAGCGCCCGCCAGGCCCCGGCGCGCTCGGCGGCCACCCAGACCTCGCGGCCCGGGAGGTGACCCCGGGCGGCCCTTCCGGCGCCCACCAGCTCCTCGAGGAGGGGGCGAAGGGCCGCCTCCTCGCCAGCCGGGAAGAAGCCGAGGTCGAGGAGGAGGTCGTGGAGCTCGTCTTTGTCCCTCGCCTCCGGGCGCACCTCCTCCGCGACCCGTCGCACCGCCTCCGGGTCGAGGGCCCCGAGGCCCTGGGCCTCCGCCGCAGGGAGCGCCCGGCGCAGGGCCACGGCGCGGGCGCGCCGCTCCTCGAGCGGAGCGTCGTCGAGGTACGCCCAGGGCCGGGCCCCGAGGATCTCGTGGGAGAGGGGAGAGGGCTCGCGGACGTCCCGGGGGACGAGGCGCACCTCGCCGCGGGCCACCCGGCCGAGGAGGCGCTTCAGGCCCGGGAGGTCCATGGCCTCCTCCAGGCAGTCCCGCAGCGCCTCCCGGACGAGGGGGTGGTCCGGAGGGACGAGCGCGCCCTCGTGGAGGTCGGCGTTGTCCTGGCAGGCCACCGCCAGCGGAAAGACCGAGGCGAGCAGGTCGTCCGCGCGCATCCGGGCGATCGGGGCCGGGACCTTCCGGCCTCCGAGGACGCGGGGCAGGGCCAGGGCGCGGGTCGCGTCCCAGCGGAAGCGCACCGGGAACATGGGTGACTGGAGGGCGGCCTGGGTGAGCACCTCCTCGACCCGCTCCTCCGAGAGGAAGGAGAAGATCGACTCCAGCGGGAAGCTGTGCTGCGCCCCCAGCGAGAGGAGCACCCCCTCGTCGGTGGCCGCGGCCTGGAGCTCGAAGTCGAAGGTACGGCAGAAGCGCTTGCGGAGCGCGAGACCCAGGGCGCGGTTCAGGCGCGCCCCGAAGGGCGCGTGCAGCACGAGCTGCATGCCGCCGGCCTCGTCGAAGAAGCGCTCGGCCACGAGCGTGTCCTGGGTGGGGAGCGCGGAGAGAGCCCTTTGGCTCGCCGCCAGGTAGTCGACGACCTGGCGGGCGCCGGCCTCGGGCAGGGCCCCCTCGGCGGCGAGCCACCCGATGGCCGACTCGCGGTCCGAGAGTCGCGCCTCGAGCTCGGCGCGGAGCCGCCCCACCTCGGAGGAGAGTTCGGCGCTGCGGCCCGGGGCCTCGCCGAGCCAGAAGGGGAGGCCGGGCGGCGCCCCGTGGGCGTCCTCGACGCGGACCACGCCCGCCTCCACGCGCCGGATGCGCCAGGAGGTGTTGCCGAGGAGGAAGACGTCCCCGGCGATGCTCTCCACGGCGAAATCCTCGTCGAGCGTGCCCACCACCGTCCCCTCGGGCTCGGCGACCACCTGGTACTGGGCGCTGTCGGGAATGGTGCCGGCCCCGGTGAGCGCCGCCAGACGGGCGCCGCGGCGGCCGCGCACCCGGTGGTGCACGGCGTCCCGGTGCAGGAGGGCGCCGGCTCTCCCCCGCCGGGCGGCCACGCCCTCCGAGAGCATGGCCACCACCGAGTCGAAGTCCGCCCGGGAGAGCTCCCGGTAGGGCCAGGCGCGGCGGACGAGCGTGAAGAGCTCGTCCTCGGCCAGTCCCTCCGCGTGGCTCGAGGCCTCGGCCACCACCTGCTGGGCGAGGACGTCGAGCGGGTGGCGAGGGGAGGCGATGCGCTCGAGCCGGCCCGCCCGGAGCCCCCGCACGAGGGCGGCGCACTCCACGAGCTCGTCCCGGCTCATGGGGAAGAGCCGCGCCTTGGGGGTGGCGCCGCGCCAGTGCCCGGAGCGGCCCGCCCGCTGCAGGGCCACGTGCAGGGATCCCGGCGAGGAGAGCTGCACCACGAGGTCCACGGTCCCGATGTCGATCCCGAGCTCCAGGGAGGCGGTGGCCACCACCGCCCGCAGCTGGCCGCTCTTCAGCCGCCCCTCCGCGTCCAGGCGGCGAGATCTCGACAGGCTTCCGTGGTGGGCGGCCACCGAGCCCTCCCCCAGCCGCTCCGCGAGCGCGTGGCTCGCCCGCTCCGCCAGGCGGCGGGTGTTCACGAAGACCAGGGTGGTGCGGTGTTCCCGAACGAGCTCGGCGAGGCGGTCGTAGGTCTCCGCCCACTGCTCGTTCGAGGCCACCGAGGAGATCTCGTCCCGGGGGATCTCCACGGCGAGGTCGAGGTCCCGGCGCCGCCCCACCTCGAGGACGGCGCAGTCCGGGTTGCCCAGGCGATCCACCCGGCTCGCCCCGACGAGGAAGCGCGCCATCTCCCGCGCCGGGTTCACGGTGGCCGACAGGCCGATGCGCTGCGGCCGCCGCTCGGCGAGCGCCTCCAGCCGCTCGAGCGAGAGCGCCAGGTGGCTGCCCCGCTTGTCCCGGGCCAGGGCGTGGATCTCGTCCACCACCACCTCGCGGACGGTCCGCAGCGCCCGGCGCCCCTTCTCGCTGGTGAGCAGCAGGTAGAAGGACTCGGGAGTGGTGACGAGCAGGTGCGGAGGCCTCTTCAAGAGCGCCTGCCGCTTCGAGGCCGGGGTGTCGCCGGTCCGCACGGCGGCGCGGATGGCGGGAGGCCGGGCGCCCGCCTCGGACGCGGCGGCGCGGAGCGCCGCCAAAGGCTCGCGCAGGTTCGCCTCGATGTCGTTCGACAGGGCCCTCAGGGGAGACACGTAGAGGATCCGCGTCTCGTCCGGCAGGGGGCCAGACAGGCCCTCGCGGAAGAGCCCGTCGAGGCCGTGCAGGAAGGCCGCGAAGGTCTTGCCCGAGCCGGTGGGGGCGGAGAGAAGGACGTCGCGCCCCGCCTGGATCTCCGGCCAGCCCAGGGCCTGTGGCTCGGTGGGCGTGCCGAAGCGCCGCTCGAACCAGCCGGAGACGAGCGAGTGGAAGCCCGGGAGCATGGGAGGGCGTTATAGCGGGCCAGGCCGGCGCCCGCCGGCGAGGCGCGGGGCTTGGCTCGTCCCCTCACTTGCCGCTCGGCGGGGCCGGATTTCTCGTCTAGGCTCTCCGTGCCATGCCGACGGACAGGAACATCCTCCGGTTCTTGAAGATCCGGATCCCCGCCCTCTGGTTCTTCGGCCCTCGCCTCGTCCGCCTCGACGGCGAGGTCTCGGAGATCCTCATCCCCCTCAGCTGGCGCACGAAGAACCATCTCGGGGTCATGTACATTGGGGCGCTCTGCGCCGGAGCGGATCTCGCCGCCGGGATGGGCGCCGCCCGCCACATCTTCGCCGGCCCGGAGCGCGTCGACCTCCTCTTCAAGGACCTCCACGCGGAGTTCTTGAAGCGGGCCGACGGGGACGTGCTCTTCCGCTCCGCGGAGGGACGGGTCGTGGCCGAGGCGGTGGCGAGAACGCGGGAGACCGGCGACCGGGTCACCGTCCCGGTGGGTGTGACGGCCACCGTGCCTTCCCGGTACGGGGAGGAGCCGGTCGCCCGCTTCACCATGGGGCTCACCCTGAAGCGGCGCTAGGGACGCCCGGGCGGGGCGGCTCCCGGGTCCCCGTGGCCGCCTCAGGGCTCCGCCGCTAGATCTCGCGCATGCGCCTACCCCTGGCCCTCGCCGCCCTCGCCCTCGCCCTCTCTCCCGCGGCGGCGCACGCCGGGGGAGGCGTCATCGCCGACGACTACCCCGCGGCGCTCGCCGAGGCGAGGGCGCGGCGCCTGCCGCTCTTCGTCGAGGCCTGGGCCCCCTGGTGAAAGACCTGCAACTTCATGCGCGCCACGGTCCTCCGGGACCCGGCGCTCGTGAAGGCGGCCGGGCGGTTCGTCTGGCTCGAGATGGACACGGAGCAACCGGGAGGCGCCGCCTTCCTCCGGCGGTTTGCCATAGAGGTCTGGCCCACCTTCCTCGTCGTCGACCCGGCCACCGAGAAGCCGGTCCTGAAGTGGCTCGGCACCGCCACCGCGCCCGACCTGGTGAGGCTCCTCGCCGACGCTCGGCGCGCGCTCCAGGGCGCCGGGGGAGACGGCGCGGAGGCCGTGCTCGCCCGGGCCGACCGCGCCAACGGCAGGGGGGACGTCTCCGAGGCCGTGCGGCTCTGGCGGCAGGCGCTCGAGACGGGCGGCGCGGGCTGGCGGCGAAGGGAGCGCGTGCTCCAGTCGCTCGCGCTCGCGCTCCAGGCCTCGGAGGAACCGAGGGCCTGCGCCGAGCTCGCCGCCCGGGAGGCGCCGGCCCTGCCTCGGGCGCAGCCCTTCGCCAACCTGGTCGCGGTCGGGCTCGCCTGCGCCGAGGAAGCCCGGGAGGAGCCCTGGGCCGCGGAGGCGCTTTCGGCGCTCGAACCCCTGGCGGCGCAGGCGGTGGCGCTCCCGCAGGTCCTCGCCGACGACCGCGCCGGCCTGTACGAGGAGCTCGTGGACGCCCGCAAGAGCGCCGGGGACGAGGCCGGGGCGAGGCGCCTGGCGGAGGCGTGGTGGGCCTTCCTCGTCGCCGAGCGGGGCAAGGGGCGGAGCCCCGGGGCGCGCGCCATGCTCGACTCGTGGTTCGTCGCGGCCGCGCGCTCGCTGGGGGACCCGGCGCGTGCCGTGCCCTTCCTGGAGGCCTCCGAGAGGGAGGCGCCCCGGGACTACAACCCCCCCTTCCGGCTGGCGGCTCTCTACCTCGACGAGGGCCGCTACCCGGAGGCGCTCGCGGCCTCGAGCCGGGCCGTCCGCCTTGCCTACGGGCCGAGAAAGCTCGTGGTCCTCGACCAGCGGGCCGCCATCCTCGAGGCCCAGGGCCGGCGCCTGGAGGCCCGGCGATCCGTCGAGGAGGCCATCGGCTACGCAGCCGCGCTGCCGGAGCCGCAGCGGAACGAGCGGGTCCTGGAGCGGCTTTGGGCGAGGCTCGGGAGCCTCGAGGAGCGCTGATGGGATCTCCAGCAGAGAAGGGCTTCGGGCAAGGCGATCCGGCCCTGGCGCGCTGGGCGGAGGAGGTCTTCGGTCCGAACGACGCCGGCCTCGCCGAGGTGCGGCGCCGGGCGAGCCGCGCCGGCCTTCCGCCCATCCACGTGGGACCGATGGACGGGCTGCACCTCGAAGTCATCGCTCGGGCCTGCGGGGCCCGCAAGGCGGTGGAGGTCGGGACGCTCGCCGGTCTGTCGGGGATCTGCCTGCTGCGCGGCATGGGCCCGCCGGGCCACCTCCACACCATCGAGCGGGAGCCGAAGCACGCCGCCCTGGCGCGGGAGTCGTTCGAGCGCGCCGGGCTGCTCGAGCAGGTGACCCTCCATGTGGGAGAGGCGAGGGAGGAGCTCCGGCGCATCGAGGGGGAGGCGCCCTTCGACCTCGTCTTCATCGACGCGGACAAGGAGGGCTACCCCGACTACCTCTCCTGGGCCGAGGAGCACCTTCGCCCCGGCGGGGTGGTCCTCGCGGACAACGCCTTCGCCTTCGGGCACGTCCATGAGCCCGATCCGCGCGGGGAGGACGCGGCGTCGTCGGCTCCCCTGCGGCGCTTCGCGGAGCGGCTGGCGCGCAGCGGACGGTTCCGGGCCACCCTCCTCCCTACCGCGGAGGGGCTCGCCATGGGGGTGAAGGTCCGCTAGCCCGCCGCTCGCCGCCGTCCGCGCGCCGGGCGGAACTCGCCCCCTTCCCCCTCCCCTAGTGGACGAGGATGCCCGCCCGGACGAGGTCGTCGGCGACCAGGGCGGCGACGGAGGCGGCGGCCTCCCCGGCACTTCGGAAGTCGAAGGTCCTCGAGCTGCCACTCCACACCAGGGTCTCGGGGCTCGCCCGGGTCGCGTAGACGTTCGTCTCGGCGAGGACGGGGGTGGAGTCGGTGTAGTAGCCGGGCGAGTAGGCCGCACCGTAGGCGTACCCGTAGTAGCCGTACCAACCGCCGAAGTAGGGCGCCGGGGGCACGTAGAGGAACTTCGGCGGCACGTAGTCCCGGCGGGTCTCCTTGGCAAGCCGCTGTACCACCACGAGGTCGACGTCCTCCCGCCTCACGTAGGCGAGGGCTCGCTCCCGATCGAGGGGCCCGGGCGGGAAGACGGCGCTCCCCGTGCTCGCGGCGAAGCCGCGGTCCGCGAAGGCCTTCGCCAGGGCCCTCTCGGAGGCGGCTCGCATGGCCTCGCTCGGGAGGACGGCGATCACCAGGATGCGGGAGATGGGCGCGCGCGCGTACTTGGGGTCGCGCCAGACCTCGACGAGGTCCAGGGTGGCGCAGGAGGCGACGACCAGGACGGCGAGGGCGAGGGGGAGCCTCGGGGCGAGGGCCTTCATCGGACTCTCCTTGCGGCGCGGCCGCCGCGTCCGCAAGAGCCTCGGCCGAGCACCCGGCCTCGCCCCCGCGGGGCCCTCCCGGGGAGGTCGGTCCCCTCCTAGGGGACGTGGTAGCGCACGAGCCTCACCTCCAGCGGACCGTTCCAGAGCCGGTGGGTGAACTGGGTCGGGAGCTCCATGGCGCGCTCCAGGAGCGGGTTTCCGGAGAGGAGGACGAGGTCCCATCCCGAGAGGCGGCGGAGCGCCTGGGCGAGCCCTCGGTAGAAGCCGCCGAGCTGGAGCGGCCGCGCCCCGAGCCGCTCTCCGTAGGGCGGGTTCGAGCAGAGCGTGCCCGAGGCGGCCGGCGGTGCCATCTCGCGGACGTCGCCCACCTCAAATCGGATGTCCGGCTCCACCCCGGCGGCGCGGGCGTTCCGGCGCGCCGCCTCGACCGCTTCCTCCGACCGATCCCGGGCCCAGATGGGAGCCGGGGCCCGCGCCAGGGAGGCAGCCCGCGCCTCCTCCTTCATCCGGTCCCAGGAGGACTGGAGCTGGCCGCGGTAGCGCGGCCAGCGCTGGAAGCCGAAGGCGCGCCCGAGGCCGGGAGCCACCTTTCGCGCCGAGAGCGCCTGCTCGATGGCCAGCGTCCCGGAGCCGCACATGGGGTCGAGGAAGGGGCGGTCTCCCGGGACCTCGCCGAGCGAGAGCACGGCGGCGGCGAGCGTCTCCTTGAGGGGGGCCTCGCCGGTCGCCGCCCGGTAGGCGCGGCGGTGGAGCGGCTCCCCGGCGAGGTCGAGGGACAGCTCCGCCTCCCCGCCAGCCAGGTGGAGGACGACGCGGACGTCCGGGTCGCGGGTGTCCACGTCCGGCCGAGCGCCGAGCCGCTCCCGGAGCACGTCCACGATCCCGTCCTTCACCTTCAGGGCGGCGAAGCCGGAGTGGGTGACCCCCCTCGAGGTGCCGATCGCGTCCACCGCCAGCGTGGTCCTCTCGGTGAGCCACTCCGTCCAGTCCACCGAGCGCGTGCCCTGGTAGAGCGCGTCCGCGTCTGCCGCCGGGAAGCGGGCGAGCGGCCAGAGCACCCGCATGGCCGTCCGGGACCAGAGGCAAGCCCGCAGGCCGTCCTCGAGGCGCCCCCGGAACGAGACGGCGCCTCGCTCCCCCTTGGCGTGCTTGAGCCCGAGCGCCACGAGCTCGCGCCGCACCGCCCCCTCCGTTCCCCGGGCGCAGGTGACCACCAGCCGGGCCGCCTCGCCTCTCTCGCTCATGCGGCCCCGCTGGCCGCGCCCACCACCTCGGCCCGCCAGGCGTCCTTGCCGGAGCGCTTGGCGTCGTACATGAGGTGATCGGCGCGGAGGATCATGTCGTCCACCGAGGCGGGCGGCGCGAGGAAGGTGGCGATGCCGATGCTGAAGGTGATGCCGTGGGAGGAGGGCGAGTCCCGCAGCCGCGTCCGCAGCCGCTCGGCGAGCGCGATGGCGCCGGCGCTGTCGATCTCCGGGAGCAGGACCCCGAACTCGTCTCCGCCCAGGCGGGCCACGGTGTCGTGGACGCGCACCGCCTCGCGGACGGCGGAGCCCACCGCGGCGAGCACCTCGTCCCCGCCCACGTGACCGAGGCGGTCGTTCACCGCCTTGAAATCGTCGCAGTCGAGGTAGAGGAGGGAAAAGGGCCGCTGGTGGCGGCGCGCGCGCTCCAGCTCCAGGGAGGCCGCCTCGACGAAGGCCCGGCGGTTGGCGACGCCGGTGAGGGAATCGGTCCGGGCGGCGAGCTGCTCGTGCAGCAACCGCTTCTTGAAAGCGTCCACCACCGCGGCGAGCAGGAGGAAGACCCCGAACTGCTGGGCGGCGTTCCAGGCGAGGACCGCACCCGGGGAGCGCTCCCCGGCAAGCCGCGCGGCCGTGAGCGAGCCCACCGCCGCGACCACCGAGAGCCCCGCCCCGGCCCGGAGGCCGGCGAAGATGGTGCCGAATCCGATGGGGCCGAGGTAGAGGAGCGTGAGGTCCACGCCGGGCCCGAGGTAGACATGGGCTGCGACCACGCAGGCGAGGAGACCAGCCGCGATGGCGGTGGCCCCTCCGGGGGAGAAGCCCTGGAACCACTCCTTCACCTCGCGGCCGAGTTCGTGGACCGCAGTGGGCTCCCGGGCCCCTTCGCCATCGGCTTTCGCTCCCACGGGCGTGGCTCCACCTCCGGTCCTCACCAGACCGCCCCGGCCACCGGCAGTCAAGCTCCCCGAGCGGTGGCGCCGGCCCCCGGTACCCCCCCTCAAGGGCCAGAAGGAGTGGCCGGACGGGCCGCCCAGGACGGGAGCGGCAGGGACTCGCCGCCTGGCACCGGCGGAGGAGATGCGCGTCCGGGACGGAGCCGTTTGGTCGCGGCCAGCGCCGTGGACAGGCGAGGCGCAGGTCCCCTTCTTTCGCTCGTCCGGTCGAGTCGGCGGCGAGGGTCCCGACTCGGACGCGCAGTCCGGGCCGTCGCAGGCGCCAGGGGGGCGCGAGGAGGACCGCGACCCGCGGCGCGAACCCTTTCCGGAAGCGCGCAGGTCGCCCCAATCGGCGCACGGCGTCGGAGCGGAAAGCGCTCCGCGAAGGAGAGGAGGTTCGCCGAGGGCTGTGGAGCCAGGGGAGGTCCGCGGCGTTCCCGGATCGCCGCCTCGAGGAGGCAGCGCGTGAAGGACCGGCGTTCCCGCCCGAGCGGCGCCGAAGGCTCCGGCCCGCTTCGGCGGAGGTGGTGGCGACCGCGAACCGCGTTTGCCGGAAAGCCGTGGACGGGAAGTCACGGATGGGGCATGAAACGGCCTCGGCTCCCCCTATTTGCGTAGCCGCCACTGCTCGGTCACGTGACCGTCACCTCGGCATGGATTATGGCTGCTCCGTGGCAAACGTTCTAATCGTGGACGACGAGCGAGACCTCGTCAGCCTGCTCGACTTCAACCTCCGGCAGGCGGGGCTCGAGACCACGCTTGCCTACAGCGGGGAGCAGGCTCTCGCGGCGGCGCGCCGGCGCGTTCCGGACCTGGTCCTCCTCGACCTCATGCTCCCGGACCTGTCGGGTACCGACGTGTGCCGCCAGCTGAAGTCGGATCCCAGGACGAAGAGCGTGCCGGTCATCATGCTCACCGCCAAGGGAGAGGAGCTCGACCGGGTGGTGGGCTTCGAGCTCGGCGCGGACGACTACGTGGTGAAGCCCTTCAGCATGCGCGAGCTCATGCTGCGGGTGAAGGCGGTCCTGCGCCGCGCGGCGCAGCCGGCCGGCGACAGGCCCCGCAGCGAGATCGGCTCCGTCCGGCTCGACGTGGACAGCCACCGCTGCTTCATCGGAGGCGGCGAGGTGGAGCTCACGCCGCTCGAGTTCCGCCTCCTCGCCACCCTCATGTCGAGGGTCGGGCGGGTGCAGTCGCGCGAGCGGCTCCTCACCGACGTGTGGGAGATGTCGAGCGAGCTCGAGACGCGCACCGTCGACACGCACGTGAAGCGCCTGCGGGAGAAGATGGGGGAGGCCCGCGACCTATTGGAGACGGTGCGGGGCGTCGGCTACCGGCTGGTGGACCCGGCCGACCAGGGATAGTTCGTGTCCGTATTCCGAGATTCCGTCGCTGCCGCCGTCCGGGAGCTGGAGGCGGAGCTCCAGGGCGGTCCCAGGGCCGACCTCTCGCCGGTGGTGGAGCGGCTCGGCGCGCTGCTCCTCGATCGGGAGGCCCGACTGCGCGCCCTGGAGAGGGAGCAGCCGGAGCGCGAGCTCCTCGCCGCCGTTCCGGACGCGGCCGGGCTCCTCTCCCGCGAGGGGGTGGTGCGGGCGGCCAACACGGCGCTGGAGGGGATCGCGCCCGGTGGCCGGGCCCTCGGCCTCTCCGTGCTCGAGCTCACCCGGAGTGCGGAACTCGCCCAGGCGGCCCGCCGCGCCCTGGAGGGCACGGCCAAGCGCCTCGAGCTCCAGCTCGGCAGGCGGAGCTTCCTCGTCCACGTCGCACCGCTGGTGCGAGGGGAGGTGCTCCTCCTGCTCCGGGATGTGACCGAGCAGCGCCTCGTCGACTCCACCCGCCGCGACTTCGTGGCCAACGCGAGCCACGAGCTCCGGACTCCGGTGACCGCCATCGCCGGCGCCGCCGAGACCCTCCTCGCCGGGGCCATGAACGACCCGGCCCAGGCCCGCCTCTTCATCGACATCATCGCCCGAAACGCGGACCGGCTCGCCCAGCTCACCCGCGACCTCCTCGACCTCTCCCGGGTGGAGTCGCGCCAGTGGGTGATCGCCCTCGAGCCCGTCGCCGCCGACGCCGTGGTGCGCCGCGCCGTCGACGTGTGCGCCGAGTCCGCCCGGCGCAGGCACATCGAGGTGCGCACCGAGGTGCCCGTCAACACCCTGGTCCGGGCCGACGCCAGCGCCCTCGAGCACGTGCTCGTGAACCTCCTCGACAACGGCGTGAAGTACAACTCCGAGGGCGGTACCGTCACGGTCTCGGCCCAGGTGGCCGACGACGCGGTGACGCTGTCCGTCGCCGACACCGGGCCCGGGATCGAGCGCCGGCACCTGGCGCGGATCTTCGAGCGCTTCTACCGGGTGGACTCGGGCCGCTCCCGCGAGTCCGGCGGGACCGGCCTCGGCCTCGCCATCGTGAAGCACCTCATGCAGGCCCAGTCTGGGGAGGTCGGCGTCGAGAGCGGCTCCGGCGGGAGCCGCTTCTGGGTGAGGTTGGCGCGGGCCGTCCCTGCCGAGGCGCCCGCTCCCCCGCCCGAGCCCGCTGCCACGCATTCGTGACGAGATGCCCTCCGGTGCGCCATGGCGCACGGGTACGGTAGCGAGGCGCTGCCGGGGCCCGACCGCAAGCCCTCGACATCCCTGGCGGGATGACTCCTCAAGAAGCCGCGGTCCGCCATCTCTTGTTCACGGCGGCGTCACCAGACCGTCACCTGGCTTCAATACACACGGTCCACTCCAAAGCTTCAGGAAGACCAGAAAGGCGTCCACCATGAAGAAGCTCGCGCTGTGCGCCCTCCTCCTCGGGGGTTGGGCATCGGCCAGCCCCATCCTCGTCACCGGGGCCGGGGCCACCTTCCCCTATCCGCTCTACTCGAAGTGGTTCGCCGAGTACAACAAGCTCTACCCCGACATCCGCTTCAACTACCAGTCGATCGGGTCCGGCGGCGGTATCCAGCAGTTCACGAACGGCACGGTGGACTTCGGCGCCAGCGACGCCCCCATGAGCGACCAGGAGATCGCCAAGGTCTCCGACGTGGTCCACATCCCGACCGTGCTGGGCGCGGTGGTGGTCACCTACAACGCTCCGGTGACCGGCCTCAAGCTCTCCGCCGGGCTCCTCGCCGACATCTACCTCGGCAAGGTGACGAAGTGGAGCGACCCGGCGCTCGCCAAGGTGAACCCGGGAATCAAGTTCCCCGACCTGCCCATCACCGTGGTGCGCCGCTCGGACGGATCGGGCACGACCTACGTCTTCACGGACTACCTGGGCAAGGTCTCGCCCCAGTGGAAGAGCAAGGTGGGGACGGGCAAGAGCGTGAGCTGGCCGGTCGGGCTGGGCGGCAAGGGCAACGAGGGCGTGACCGGGCTCATCAAGCAGACGCCGGGCGCGATCGGATACGTGGAGCTCGCCTACGCGAACCAGAACAAGCTCCCCCTCACCGCGCTCGAGAACAAGAGCGGCGCCTTCGTCGCCCCCACCATCGAGAGCACGTCTGCGGCGGCGGCCGGGGTCTCCATGCCGGCCGACTACCGCGTCTCCCTGACGGACGCGCCCGGCGCCGGGGCCTACCCCATCGCCTCCTTCACCTACCTCCTCGTCCACAAGGACGCGAAGGACCCGGTGAAGGGAGACGCCATCGTCCGCTTCCTCTGGTGGGCGGTACGGGACGGGCAGCGGCTGGCCCCGCCTCTCGACTACGCCCCCCTGCCGAAGCCGGTGATCTCCCTGGTGGAGAAGACCATCCAAAGCCTCCAGGTCCAGGGCAAGCCGGTTTCCCTTGCCTCTTCCAAGTGACAGCGTAGCGGCGGCCCGCCCGAGCCCCCTCGCCGGAGCGGGCCCCTCGCGCTTCGGGGACCGCGCCTGGGGAGCGGGGATCTCGCTCTTCGGCGGCTGCATCCTGGTCACGGCGGGGCTCATCCTGTCCGAGCTCGGCGGACAGTCCCTCCTCGCCTTCCGGAAGCTCGGCGTCCTGCACTTCCTCTTCGGGAGCGACTGGGACCCGGTCCAGGACAAGTTCGGCGCCTTCCCCTTCATCTACGGAACGCTGGTCACGAGCGCCATCGCCATCCTCCTCGCCGTGCCCGTGTCGGTGGGGCTCGCGCTCTTCCTCTCGGAGATGGGGCCGAAGGCGCTGCGGCGCCCGGTGGCCTTCGGCATCGAGGTGCTCGCCGCCATTCCCAGCGTCATCTTCGGCCTCTGGGGTCTGTTCATCCTCGTCCCCTGGCTGCGCAGCTTCATCGAGCCGGGACTCCAGGCGGTCCTCGGCTTCCTTCCCTTCTTCCAGGGGCCGCCCATCGGCCTCGGCTACCTGGCCGCCGGGCTCATCCTCGCCATCATGATCCTCCCCACCGTCGCCTCGGTGACCATCGAGGTGCTGAAGACGGTGCCCCTGCCCCTCAAGGAGGGCGCGCTGGCGCTCGGGGCCACGCGCTGGGAGGCGATCTGCATGACGGTCCTCCCCTACGCCCGCCCGGGCATCGTGGGCGCCGCCCTCCTCGGCCTGGGCCGCGCCCTCGGGGAGACGATGGCCGTGACCATGGTGATCGGCAACGCCCCCGAGGTCCACGCCTCCCTCTTCGCCCCCGGCTACTCGCTGCCGGCGGTCATCGCCAACGAGTTCGCGGAAGCCACCGGGGCCGTGCACGTGAGCGCCCTCGCCTCCCTGGGACTCGTCCTCTTCGGCATCACCGTGATCCTGAACGCGCTCGCCCAGGTGCTCATCCGCGCGGTGAGCCAAGGGGTTCCCCGGGGGGCGGCATGAAGTCGCTGCGCTGGCGGAAGTTCGTGGACCTCTTCTGGACCGGGGCGAGCGGGGCCGGCGTGGTCCTGGCGCTCGTGCCGCTCCTGTCCTTGCTCTGGCTCGTCGTCTCCCAGGGGGTCGCGAACCTCTCCTTCAGCTTCTTCACCAACCTGCCGGCTCCGGTGGGCGAGCCGGGCGGCGGGGTAGGCAACGGCATCGTGGGCACGCTCCTGCTCGTCGCCATCGCCAGCGCCATCGCGCTGCCGGTGGGCATCGGGGCCGGCGTCTTCCTGGCCGAGAAGGGGGACGGCCGGGCCGGGGACGTGATCCGGTTCGTCACCGAGGTCCTCTCCGGCGTGCCCTCCATCGTCGTCGGCATCGTCGCGTACGGGCTGGTGGTGGAGCGAATGAAGCGCTTCTCGGCGCTGGCCGGCGGCCTGGCGCTCGCCCTCCTCATGGTCCCGACGCTCGCTCGCTCCACCGAGGAGTTCGTTCGGCTCGTGCCCGGCGCGCTGCGAGAGGCCTCGCTTGCGCTCGGCGTCCCCAAGTGGAAGACGAGCCTGCGGGTGGTCCTGCGGACCGCGGCGGCCGGCATCATCACGGCGGTGCTGCTCGCCGTGGCGCGGGCCGCGGGCGAGACGGCGCCGTTGCTCTTCACCTCGCTCAACAACCAGTACTGGAACCTGCAACCCGATCAGCCGACGGCCTCGCTCACGGTGCAGATCTTCAACTACGCCATCAGCCCGTACGAGGATTGGCACCACAAGGCGTGGACGGCGGCCCTCGTTCTCCTGCTCCTGGTGGGGCTCTTGAACATGCTCGCCCGCATCCTCTCGCGCAATCGGATGGAGGGAGCCCGATGACTCCGGCTCAAGAAGCCGCTACCAGGATCGAGGCGGGCGGGAGCGAGCCGGCCGGCGCGCAGGCGCACCTGGCCCCGCCCCGGCCCGCAGTGGGAGGGCCGCCGCCGCACGTGGGCGCCGGGGCCGCGGAGCAGGAGCAGCCGAAGCTCCAGGTCCGCTGTCTCAAGGCCTGGTACGGGCAGACGCTCGCCCTGAAGGGCGTGGACCTCCTGGTGCCGCCGCGAAGCGTCATGGCCGCCATCGGCCCCTCCGGTTGCGGCAAGTCCACCTTCCTCCGCTGCCTGAACCGGATGCACGAGCTCATCCCGGGGGCGCGCGCCGAGGGGACCCTCCTCCTGGACGGCGAGGACCTGCTCGGCCGCCAGGTGGACCCGGTGGTCCTCCGCCGCCGGGTGGGGATGGTCTTCCAGCGCCCGAACCCCTTCCCCACCATGTCCGTCCGGGACAACGTGGCCGCGGGCCTGAAGCTCAACGGGATCAAGGGCAACCACCAGGAGATCGTGGAGCGGACCCTGCGCCAGGCCGCCCTATGGGACGAGGTGAAGGACCGGCTCGACGAGAGCGCCCTCGGCCTCTCCGGCGGGCAGCAGCAGCGGCTCTGCATCGCCCGGGCCCTGGCGGTGCAGCCGGAAGTGCTCCTCATGGACGAGCCGGCGAGCGCCCTCGACCCCATCGCCACCGCCAAGGTCGAGGACTTGATCCACGAGCTCAAGGAGCACTACACCATCGTCATCGTGACCCACAACATGCAGCAGGCCGCGCGCGTGTCGGACCGGACCGCCTTCTTCTACATGGGCGAGCTCGTGGAGGTGGGCGCGACCGAGAAGATCTTCACGAACCCAGACAAGCCGCAGACCAACGACTACGTCACCGGAAAGTTCGGGTAGCCATGGCCCCCGACGCCCACACCGACAAAATCTTCGACGTCGAGCTCTCCCACCTTCGCGACAAGCTCCTGGAGATGGGAGGCAAGGTGGAGGCCTCCATCGCCGGAAGCGTGCGCGCCCTCATCGAGCGCGACAGCTCGCTCGCCGAGAAGGTGCGGACGCAGGACCGAGAGATCAACCGGCTGGAGGTGGAGATCGACGACATGTGCCGGCGCATCCTGGCCCTGCGCCAGCCGGCCGCGAGCGACCTGCGCTTCATCACCACCGCCCTCAAGATCGTCGTCGACCTGGAGCGCATGGGCGACTTGTCCGTGAACATCGCCGACCGCGCCCTCCAGCTGAACCAGTCTCCTCCGGTGAAGCCGTTCCACGACCTCGTCACCCTCGCCGACCTCTCCGAGGCGCAGCTTAAGAAGGCGCTCGACTCCTTCGTGGAGGGGGACGTGGAGAAGGCGGAGGAGGTGATCCAGGGCGACGACCTCCTCGACGCGCTCTACCAGAAGCTCTTCAACGAGCTCCTCACTTACATGATGGAGGACTCGCGCGTCATCCGCCGCGCCACGAACGTCATGTTCGCCGCGAAGCAGCTGGAGCGCTTCGGCGACCACGCCATCAACCTGGCGGAGATGGTCGTCTACATGGTCCGCGGCACCGACGTGCGCCACCCTCACAGCCGGGACGTCCAGCAGGGGTAGCCGGCGAGGCGGCTGGCGGACGGTCCCGCGAGGCGCGGACGGCCCCGGGTCCGTCCTCCGCGAGGCGCCGGGATGCGGCGGCGCGGCCGCCTCACCCCCGGGCGCGGACGGGCCGGTGGGTGTTCGGCCGCTGTGCGTCGATGCTGCCACCCCAGAGCGCCTGGTCCGCGCCGCCGGGGAGGAGCGAGAAGGCGTTCACGTCGTCGGCGACCTGCGCGCGCAGCTCGGCGAGCACGGCTCGCTTGGCGCGCTCGTCGTGCACCGGGAAGAAGAGCTCGTAGCGCCGGTCGAAGTTTCGCGGCATGGCGTCGAGGCTCCCGGCGTACACCACCCACTGGCCGCGGTCGCGGAAGGCGGCCACCCGAGCGTGCTCGAGGAAACGCCCCACCAGGCTCCGGGCGCGCACGCCCTCCTCCACCTCGGTGAGGGTGGTGCGGACGAGCAGGTCCACCCGGGCCCCGGCGCGGGCCGCCGCGCCCAGGGCGGCGAGGACCTTGGGGTCGGTCATGTGGTTGAACTTCAGGATCATGTGACCCTTCGGGTGGGCCTCCGCCCGGATCCGCTCCACGAGGAGCGTGCGGATGGAGGCGCCCGTCCGCATGTGCCTCGGGCGCGGCGCCTTGCCGGCCTCGAGCGCGTCGAAGAAGGACTTCGCGTCCCGCGTCAGCCTCCGGTCCCCGGTGAAGAGGGAGAAGTCCGTGTAGAGCCGCGCGTTCCGGGTGTTGTAGTTGCCGGTGCCGACGTGCAGGTACTCGCGGCGGCCGCGCCGGACCCAGATGGCCTTGGCGTGGACCTTCCGGCCGGGCAGGGGCAGGACCTTCACGCCCGAGTTCTGGAAGCGGAGCCCCCACTCCAGGTTCTGCAACTCGTCGAAGCGGGCCCGAGCCTCGAGGAGCACGGCCACGTCCTTCCCGGCCCGGGCCGCGGCGATGAGGGAGTGCGCGAGCACGTTGTCGTCGCCCACCCGGTAGAGGGTGGCCCGCACGGAGGTCACCTCCGGGTCCTCGGCGGCGGCGCGGGCGAAGTTCTCCACCGCCTCGTAGCTCTGGTAGGGGTGGAAGAGGAGCACGTCGCCGCGGTCGATGAGGGAGAAGGGGTTCTCGCGGAACCGGGGGACGCGCCAGGCCTGCAGGGCCGGGAACTTGTAGCGGGCCGGGCCCCGGTCGACGATGTCGTTCACGAGGCGGAGGTCGAGGGGAGGCTGGATGCGGAACACCTCCTCCGATTCCAGCCCGAGCGCCAGGCGGATGGACTCGCTCCAGTGCGACGGGAAGGTGCTCTCCACCTCGAGGTGGCTCACGCGCCCGTCCAGGCGCGACTCCAGCGCGGCCGGCAGGTCCTCCCAGTCGAGGCCGAGCTGGTCGATGGCGGCGAGCCGGATGACGCGGAGCTCGTAGAGCTCGGGGTTCCGGTTCTCGAGGAAGAGGTCGCCCCGCAAGCGCAGCAGCTCGCCGAGGCGGACGTAGGTCCCCTCCCGGCCGGGGATCTCGAGGAGGCGGGGGACGCCCTCGGGCAAGCGCACCAGGTGCTCGAGGACGCCCACGCCGGTGGCGAAGTAGAGCGCCTGGTTGCGGACCTCCCGCACGGCCTCGGCCCGGATGACGTCGGTGCGAGGAGCCACCTCCTCGGCCAGGAAGGCGCCGAAGTAGTCGAGCTCCTCGCGCGCCAGGCTCGAGGCCGGGACGACCCGGATGGCGAGCTCCTCCAGCGGAGGCAAGAGCGAGAGGTAGGCGTCGTTCGCGAGCTGGGCCTGGGCGTGCGCCTCGCGGAGCAGGGCGCGGTAGGACTCGTGGCCGCGCTCCTCCAGGAACGGCCGGGAGATGCGGGCGGCGAAGAACTCGTCCAGGTTGGAGGCCCAGATGGCGAGAAAGCGCAGCCGCTCGAGCAGCGGAAAGTCGGGGCGCGCCGTCTGAGCGAGCACCCGGCGGTTGAAGTGGAGCCAGGACAGCTCCTGCGTGGTGGTCACAGGACTCTCCGTACAATGGGGGAGAAAGAAATGACACACTTCACCCGCCTCGTGAATCCCGCGCCACCGAAATGTCACGCTGGGAGGCCGGGAGGCCCCGGCTCAGCGGTTCACGTGGACGACCTTGGCGGGGGGAAAGCCGTTGAAGTGGGTGGCCGAGGCGTGGCTGTAGGCGCCGATGTTCTTGCTGTAGAGCATCTCGCCCCGCCGTAGGTCGCCCGGCAAGGCCTCCGCCATGGAGACGACGTCGAGGGCGTCGCAGGTCGGACCGAAGACCGAGCAGATCTCCGTCGGCCCCCTGCGGAAGGAGTGGAAGTGGTACTGGCAGTGGTCGAAGATCACGCCGGAGAAGGTGTGGTAGACGCCGTCGTCCACGTAGTAGCAGAGCTTCCCGTCCCGGACGGCCCGGCCGATGATCTTGCAGACGGCGGTGCCGGCGGTGGCCACGAAGAACCGGCCCGGCTCGGCGAGGATCTGCACCTCCTTGGGAAAGAGGCGGTCGAGCTCCCGGTTCAGGATCTTGGCGAGCTCCCGGAAGGGCTTCACGGTGGCGTCGTAGGGTGCCGGGAACCCCCCGCCGATGTCGAGGAGGTTCATCTTGGCGTAGCCGCGGTCCTTCGCCTCCCGGAAGACGTTGGCGGCCAGGTTGATGGCCTGGACGTAGTTCTGGAAGTTCGTGGTCTGGCTCCCGACGTGGAAGCTCAAGCCTTCCACCACGAGACCCTCGGCGGCTGCGGCCAGGATGAGGTCGACGGCCTCCCCGGGGGAGGCCCCGAACTTGGAGGAGAGCTCCACCATGGCGCCGGTGTTGGGGACCCGGAGCCGAAGCGCCACGCCCGCCCGGGGCGCGTACTTCTTGATCTTGTGGATCTCCTCCAGGTTGTCGTAGGTGACGAGCGGCTTGTAGGGGTCGAGCGCCTGGAGGGTCTCGTTCGCCTTGATGGGGTTCGCGTAGATGATCTTGTCCCAGATCCAGTCCTGGCGCTGCTTGTCCGGCATGTCCTTCACGTTCTCGTGAACGATCATGAACTCCGGCATGGAGGCCACGTCGAAGCTCGCGCCGGCATCGAAGAGCGTCTTCACGATGGCCGGGTCGGGATTGGCCTTCACGGCGTAGTAGGCCTGGACGCGAGGCAGGTACTTCCGGAAGGTGGCGTAGTTCCGCCTGAGCTCGTCGTGGTCCACGACGAAGAGCGGGGTGCCGTGCTCCTTCGCCAGCCTGTGGAGTTGAGCCTGGTTCATCTCTTTTCCCCTCCGGCCGAGCGGCCGAGCGACTAGTCGCCGTCCCGCACCAGGAAGTTCTTGAACTGCCAGGGGTCCTGGCGGTCGATGGCCGGGTCGTTATGGCCCTCGAAGGCGTTCGTGTAGTGCTTGAGAGGCGTCCAGTCCGAGGGCTTGGAGATGAACCGGCCCAGGTAGGGCTTCGAGACCTTGAGGACGTACTCGTGCGGGAGATCGTCGGGGACCACGACCCCGCGGACGGGGTTCTCGATCATCCAGGTGGCCGCCGCCACCACCGAGACGGCCACCTGCATGGTGGTGGCGTTCTGGTGGGGCACGAGCCGCCGGGACTGGCCGATGGAGAGGTCGCTGCCGATCCACCACGAGTTGTAGGCGTGGCCCATGAGGAGGGCCCCGAGGATGTCCGAGCCGCTCGTGATCTCGTCGTTGAGGATGCGCAGCTTCTTCTGGAGCTGGTAGTCGTACCCGCGCAGCTCGTTCAGCGAGGCGATGGCGGAATCACACGGACAGTAGGCGTAGTGGACGGTGGGGCGGTAGACGGCCTTGTCGCCCTCCCACACGGTGAGCTTGTCCGAGATGGTGAAGGCCTCGCCGTGGCGCACCACCATCCCGTGGATGCAGTAGTCCGGCACCCAGGAGACCACCCAGGTGTTGATGCCCATGCGCGCCAGGCAGATCTGGTTCTTCGGACCCTGCTCGTGCTGGTAGGCGAGCGGCGGGAGCTCCTTCTCGTGGGTGCCCCACCCGAGCTCGGCGGTGGTGGTGCCCTCCTCGCGGAACCCCTCGATGCTCCAGGTGTTCACGAACTCGTCCACCTGCTTGGGCCGGTCCGTGATCTGGGTGTCGCGCTCGCTGCAGTGGATCACCTTCACGCCGAGCTTCATGGCCAGCCGGTTGAAGGCGCGGTCCTTCACGAGCTGCTGCAGCTCCTCCTTCTCCTGTCCCTCCACCTTGCCGTCCTTCTGCAGCCGGGCGGCGATGTCGACGAGCCCCTGCTTGGTGAAGTGGGAGATGAGCCCGGGGTTGGCCCCGTGCTCGAGGACCGCGGTCGGGCCGGGCTGGGACCACCCCGCCACCATGCGCCGCACGTTCATGTGGCGCCAGTAGAGGGTGCGCTCCTGCGGTCGCCTCGACTCCGCTCCCTGGTAGGGATCCCACACCTCGACGGAGGTGTTCACGTAGAGGACGCCCTCGTCGTGGCACCACTGCAGGATCTCGCAGGCGTCGATGTTCCAGGCCAGGTCGATGAGGAGGTCGCCCGGGCCCAGGTACTTGCCGAGGACGGCGTCCATGTTCTCCGGGTTGACGCGCTTGCGGACGAAGCGCACGCCCCGCTTCAGGTAGGGGGCGAGCACCTTGCGCCGGTCCTCGAAGTCCATGACCGTGATGTTCTTCGGCGGCACCTTCACGTGCTTGAGGAGGATGGGAAGCGTGCACTGCGCCACCGCACCGTAACCCACGAACAGGATGCGCTTCCCGAACTCGATCATGTGTCTCCTCGGATGCCTTGGGGTCGAACCGCGCCGCGCGCGGGGCCGACATTCTACTGCCCGCGGCGCGCTGGGCGCGCCTTTTTCCGCTCCGAAAGTGTCAGGCGCCGGCCAGGGAGACCGGGACCGGGGCGGCAGCCGCCGCGCGGGGGGGGGACAGGGCGGCGAGGGCGAGCCCCTCGAAGAGCAGGTGGGCGGCGAGCAGGCTCGTCAGGTCCGCGTGGTCGAGCGCCGGGCAGACCTCGACGACATCCATGCCCACGAGCCGGATCCCGGCCAGGGCGGAGAGGAGAGCCAGCGCCTCCCGGGAGGTGAGCCCGCCGGGCACCGGCGTCCCGGTTCCCGGGGCGAAGGCCGGGTCGACGGCGTCCACGTCGAAGGAGAGGTAGACGGGGCGGGCGCCCACGGCGCGGCGGATCTCGCTCGCCACCTCGGCCACGCCGCGCTCCGAGAGGTCGAAGGCGGAGACCACCCGGCCGTCGTGCTCGCCGCCCGGGCCGTCCTCGTCGGCCCGGCCGCGCGGCCCGCGGATCCCCACCTGGTGCAGCTGGCCGGGCAGGACGAGCGCCTCGTCCAGGGCGTGGCGGAAGGGGGTGCCGTGGTGGAATCGCTCCCCCCACACCTCCGGGCCGCTCGTGTCGAAGTGAGCGTCGACGTGGATCACCGCGAGCGGGCCGTAGGCGCGCGCCGCCGCGCGCAGGGCGGGGAGCGCGAGGGAGTGGTCTCCTCCCACCAGGAAGGGCACGGCTCCCTCGGAGAGGACGCGGCCCACCTCCGCCTCGACCCTTTCCCGCATCGCCGAGGCCTGGAAGGGGGGAAAGACCACGTTGCCCCCGTCCACCGCCGAGGCGTGCTCGAACACCTCCAGGCGGTGCCCCGGGTGGAACCCCTGCAGGAGCGCGCTCACCCGGCGCACGTGGTAGGGACCGAAGCGAGCGCCGGGATGGTAGGTCGCACCCCCGTCGAAAGGCACTCCCAGGAGGACGGCGCGGGTGCCCGGCGGCAGCGCCCGGCCCGGGGGAGACTGGGGCAAGCGAAAGAAGGGGGTCTGCCCGTGGGCCAGGTACTCAAGTGCCGACTGCTGCGTCACGGTCGTCTCCGAGAAGTCCGAGGATCCGCTCCCGCACCGCGCTGGCGAGCTCGGAGGGGCTGGCGTACCCGGCCGGCTCGACCGGGCCGCCCAGGCGAACCCGGACCCGGGCCCGCGCCTCGCCCGCCAGGCGGAGGTAGTGGGGGAGGAAGGTGGCGTCCCCGACCCAGGCGAGGTGAGGAGGGTCGTAGGACAGGGCCACCGGGACCACCGGCACGCCCGCGCGCCGCGCCAGGCCGAAGAGGCCGCGGCGGAAGGGCAGGACCTGACTCCCGGTGGTGGTGGTGCCCTCGGGGAAGTTGAGCACGGGCAGGCCGGCGGCCAGGGCGCGCTCGGCGTCCCGGATGACCCGGGCGCCGCTCCTCGGGTCGCCCCGGTTCACGAACAGCACCCCGAGCTCGCTCACCAGCCCGCCGATGATGGGCCAGCTCGAGACGTCGAGCTTGGACACCGGCACGCACGGCACGGTGGCGCTCACCACCAGCGGGTCGAGCCAGCTCACGTGGTTCGAGGCGAGGAGCGCCGGCCCCAGGGGGATGGGGCCCTCCACCGAGGCCTTCACTCCGTGCAGGTCGAGGAGCCGGCGGCAGACGTCCCGCAGCACGAGGGCCCGGGCCTGGGCCCGGTCCAGGTTCGCCCCCCGGAGCCGGCGCAGCCGGCCGGCCGCTGCCGCGGCGGACAGGCCCGAGGCGGCGATGCAGACCCCGGCCCGCGCCAGCCGGAGCCCGACTTCGGCCGCGGGAGGGGCGAGCCGGACGGGGCTCAAGCCGCCCCCGCGAGGCTGTGGCGAACCTCCACCAGCCCGAGCCGGCTCAGGCGGTCCTGCAGCTTGTCGAAGGTGGCGCGGTCCACACAGGAGACGATGCGCCGGTCGCCCGGGCCGTAG
>Ga0335078_10001482_pt1 | contig 35394 bp, 32 predicted proteins | sample Lox_Sample_32_FD_206711 | JGI IMG/M metagenome (GOLD analysis project Ga0335078, IMG submission 206711) | Soil microbial communities from Loxahatchee National Wildlife Refuge, Florida, United States - Lox_Sample_3.2 | ecosystem: Environmental > Terrestrial > Soil > Wetlands | place: USA...
CGGTGATTCGCCGGCATGTCGGGATGTCGACGGACCCGGCAATCATGCCGAACCAGATACGCAGCATCGCAGACAAGGCGGAGGCGGACGACTCCGTAACGGTGCGGGTGATGCCGTTCGCCGCCGGAGCCCATCGGGGCCTTCTCGGCGCCTTCACACTGCTGGAATTCGACGAGGGCCTGCCCGACGTTCTGTACATCGATGCTGGCCGGGGGGAACACGCCGTCATGTTCCAGAGCGACGATGTAGTCGCGGACTACCGCAGCGACTTTGCGGTCCTGCTGGAGGACGCGCTGCCCGCGGACAGGTCGATCTACCTCCTGCGGAGCGTAGCCGAGGAGATGTCCTAGCAGCGGACGGCCCCATCACACCATCGATGACCAGGGATGACTACCGTGAGAACACGATTCCCGTAAGATCATCTATGTCACATCCGGGCGACCTCGACATGCGTGACTCATCGCGGCCAAGCCAGACGCGTTGTTACGACGTAAGGGAGCCGGAGCCGCGGTAATTACACTCCTGCACCAGGTGGACAAATCAATCGTTTTGTACAGATAAATGGCGGGTAAATGAGCTGCGTGTCTGCCCGTGCGCTATTTCATACCGCGCCGCGTTGTGTGGAGATCAGGGAACTACCCGCACCGCGGCCTGCGGCCGGTGAGGTCCTCGTCCGCACCGTGTGCTCGGGCATCAGCGGTGGCACCGAACGGCTGGTGTACCGCGGCGAGGTCCCTGCCGAGTTGGCGCTCGACGACACGATCGACGCGCTCGGCGGCACCTTCTCCTATCCCTTCGCCTATGGGTATGCGTGTGTCGGCGAGGTAGCGGAGTCCGGCCAGGCCGTTTTCGCGTTCCATCCGCACCAGGACATATTTGCGGCGCGGGCCAGTGAGCTGATTCCGCTGCCTGGGATCGATCCCGCGTCCGCAACCTTGCTGCCGCTGGTCGAGACGGCGCTGCAGGTGACGCTCGATGCGGGGACCGGATATCGAGACCGGGTCATCGTGCTCGGGGCCGGCGTGCTCGGGCTGCTGACCAGCCTGCTGTTGCAGCGCTCCGGGTGGCGGCCGCTGATTGCCGAGCCGCTCCAGTGGCGCCGCGCCGTCGCCAGCAGCCTCGGCGTCACCACCGCGGCACCGGCGGAACTGGAGAACGAGAAGGTTCCACTGGTCATTGACGCCAGCGGTAACCCGGATGCGCCAGCGATGGCGTTGGACATGCTGGCCCACGAGGGGACCCTGCTGGTCGCGTCGTGGTTCGGTACCAAACCCGTGGTGCTGCCGCTCGGCGGCGCCTTCCACCGGCGGCGCCTGACGATTCGCAGCACACAGGTCTCCACAGTTCCGGCCCGGCTGTCCGGGACCTGGAGCCGGTCTCGGCGCCGCCAGGAGACCGTTGAACTGCTGCCCGAGCTGCCCTTGACGCAGCTGTGCACTCACGTCTTCGACCTTGGTGATGCCGCCGAGGCGTTCCGAGCCGTGGACCAGGGAAAACCCGGGCTGATGCATGCCGTTCTCAACTACGACAGGAGGGCTGCCGGTGACCTGTGAAGTCGGGCTGAGCCGAAGCGTCCGCGCTTTCCACATCATGCCGGGACTGCCCGGGCCAGAGGGGCAACTCCATGATCATGACTACCGGATTGAGATCGTGGTGGACCGCGAGAAGCTCGACGGGCGGGGTATGGTCTGCGATCTGGATGTGCTGGAAGCGGCGCTCACCGAGCTGACCAGCCGGGTCGAAGACCGCAACCTGGAGGAGATACGCCCAGCCGAGGCCGAGGCGGTCACCGTCGAGGTGTTTGCCCGCTGGGTGCATGACACCCTCTCGCCCGCCGTAGCTGCCGCTGGCGGCGAATCACTGGCAGTGCGAGTCTGGGAAACTCCCGTCGCGTTCGGCGGATACCGGGCACGGTGCTGACACCGGCCCGGCCAGATCGTCCGGCATGGGTAATATGACGAGGCTAAGGGCGGCCGGCTGAAACGTTCTGCCGGCATCTTCGTGTCCTGTCATAGGAACACGCCACTTCGTCACCATCGCGGGGGCAGCCGTATGACTCTGGGCTGGGATAACCCCACAGCAGATCCCACCACCACTGTCCTGCTGCGGCACGGCGATACCCAGCTATCGCCTGAACACCGCTTCAGCGGGCTGCGCGACCTCCCGCTTAGCGCCAACGGCACCCGGCAGGCCAAAGCCGCCGCAGGACGCCTCGCCAGCGGCGCTCCGATCGATGCTGTGGTCAGCTCGCCGTTGCGGCGCGCTGTCGCCACCGCCGCGATTGCGGCCGGCGAACTGGGCTTGACCGCAGCCACCGATGATGACCTCCGTGAAACCGACTTCGGCGACTGGGATGGCTTCACCCTGGAAGAAATCCAGCAGCGCTGGCCCGCGGCCGCGGCGGCCTGGCGGCGCGACCCCGGACAGGCACCGCCGGGCGGGGAGAGCTTCGCCGACACCGCACGCCGGGTGAACCTGGCCTGTGACCGGCTGCTGCGGGATCACGGCGGCCAGACCGTCCTGGTGGTCAGTCACGTTACCCCGATAAAGATCATGCTGTGCCGGGCTCTCGGCGTCCCGCTCAGCACCCTCTACCGGCTATATCTCGGTTCCGCCTGCATCAACGAGATCCAGTGGCACGGCCGCGGATTTGCCGCCGTCCACCGCGTCAATGACACCAGCCACCTTCCGTGACTCACCGGGCCCGTCTTGTCTTGTCGTGAGCGCAGGTCCGCGATTTGCTGGCCGGGCCGCGGCTCGCTGGCCTGACTAGCGACCTGCGGTCCGGGCCGTTGCCGTCCGGGCCGTGCTGAAGGTATTGAGGAACTGATTGCGGAAGGCGTCCATGGGCTCGAGCGGAGCGCCGGGATCAGGCAGCAGCCCATTCTGCCAGTGCCAGGCGGATATCTGCCTGAGCACCGAGGGAGCGCGGGTGACGATCGAGATCGGCACGTCGTGGGTGGCCCCGTGGCCGGAGACCGCGGTGTGGGGCTGGTGGTCGCCCATGAAGATGAGCACGAGGTTCGGGTCGTTCAGCTCGGTGACCCATGAAGTGAGAGCAGTCAGCGAGTACTGGATCGACATGCCGAAGAACTGGCGCACGGTGTTTTGGTTGCGCCAGATCGTGGCCGCGGTTTCGCTCTCCGCGGGCTGGGGGTCGAATATCGAGCCGTTACCGACCTTGTTCCAGGCCACCATGGTCGGCAAAGGGGCCCAGGGCAGGTGCGAGGAGGTCGTGTCGATCTCGGCCATCACGGGCTTGTGGCCGGGCTTGAGCTCGTTCCGCTGGAACGCGGCAAAGGTGTACTGGTCGGGCATCTGGGAGTAGCTGAATTTCGGGCCGCGGTAGCCGACGTTGTCCTGATTGTAGAGCTGGTCGTAGTGGTAGAACTGCGTGCCAGGCTTCCAGTGCGGGTAGTCGGTCGGGTCGTCGGCGACCGTCCGCCACCCGGCCTTGTTGAAGGCGTCGCTGAGGGTGAACCGTTGGCTGGCGACGAGCTCGTTGTAGCGCTGGTTGCTGTTGACCCACAGCCCTGACTGCAGGGTGGAGTGGGCGAGCCAGCTGATCCCGCCGAAGGTCGGGGACGTCAGCCAGGCGCTCTGCGTGGACCAGCCGGCGCGGGTCAGCATGCCGTTCTGCTGGCGCAAGACGGCGTCGACGCCCGGCGAGAAGCTCGAACCCCGGACGGCGACCTGCCCGTAGCTTTCGACGAAGACGATGAGGACGTCCTTGCCGCGCAACCCGGTCAGCAGGTCCGAAGCGGGAATGGCGGCTTCGGGGTCGGGACTGCGGGTGGCCTCGGTGAACCGGCGCGGGTCGCTGAGCGCCGCCTGGAAGGCATGCACCTGCGAGACGGCCAGCCCGGCGGCGCTGGTCGAGGCGACCGGAGATCCCGGGGTGAGCTGCAGTGACAGGCCCGCGGACAGCGCCCAGATGGCGATGAGAGCAGCGAGGCCGCGAACGGCGCCGCGGCGGTGACGGGCGGCCACCGCGGTGACGTGAATCGTGGCCGCGGTGATCGCGACGACGAGCAGGGCGATACCGACCCAGATCACGACGAGCACGACGTTGGTGAGCGCGGTGCCGATGGCGTCGCGGACCACGCCCGCGGCCGGCCTGATGCTGCCCCAGTCGTTCAGCGGGTTGAACGGCCGGTTGAGCTCCTCCCACACCGCTATGTTGAGGATCTTGTCGAGGGTGAGCACGCTGAGCAGGAGCCCGGCGATCGTGGCCACGATCCGTCGCGGCCACAGCGGCAGCACCAGGGCGATAGCCACCAGTATCAGCGCTTCCACCGGGATGCGGACAAAAGCGGCGAGGCTGAACTGCCAGGAACGGTCGGGCGCCACGAGGTCGAACCACAGGAGCGCGAGCGCAAGCCCGAGGGTGGCGATCCTCACTGCCCGGCGGGTGCGGGGGCCGGCGCCGGCCCGGTACAGCCAGATCACGTCGCGGCCGAACGACTCGGCCAGCAGCAGCAGCGCGGCGGCGACCGCGATCATCCCGACCAGGCGGCTGGGCACTCCGGATGCGGCCACGGTGAGCACGATGCCCTGGACCGCGGCCACAACCTTGCGCCAGAACCGTGGCGGCAACGGCGCGGCCAGCCACGGGATCAGCCAGCCCGCCACCAGCAGCGCGTAGCGAGCGGCGCCGATGACCAGCACCCAGCTGCCGTAATCCCGGGACACGACGATGCTGAGCAGCAGGATGAGGAAGGCATCGGCCTCGCCGTCGATGCGGGCGCCCAGCGGGGTGGCGGTTCCGGTCCAGCGCGCCACCAGGCCGTCTACCGCGTCGAGGGCCAGCGCGACGCTGGACAGGGTGACCAGCGCTGTGGTCGGCACCGGCCGGCCGAACGAGTCGGCCACCAGGCCCGCGACCCCGGCGATCAGCACCATCCGGATCAGGGTGACCCAGTCCGCCGGGAGGATCGCCGGCTGGTCACTGTGCATACGGGCGGTGGTAAGCAGCGCGGCCGCCGCCGAACCGGTGACCAGGCCGGCGATCCAGCCGGCGACGCCGAGACCAGCCGTGGCGGACACGACGCCGAGCAGGGCGGCTGTGGCGGCCATCCCCAGGATCGCCGCGAGCCGGATCGTAGGCAGCACACCTTTGTCCGCGAGCCGAATCGTCGGCGGCTGAAAGGTGCGCACCGCGCCTCCGTCTCCGTGGCCATCTGCCGTCATCCCTGATAGGGACAACGGGTCCGCGGTCACGCCGGTTCACCGCTGTCGGCCGCGGGGCCGCTATGCTACCGCAGCCGAACGGTTGAACTATTTGTCTAGTCAGCCCGTGTAACCTGTGTGGCGCCCATGCACTCAGTTCCGGCCGGGATCGGTCCGGCCGTCCGCCGCCTTGGCCCGTCGTTGCTGCGCCTGGCCGCCGGCGTCACCGTGCTGTGGTTTCTCGGGCGGCAGGTGGGCGCGGCGCCGTTCGAGGACGGGCTGCGCGCGGTCACCTGGCAGGCGGTCCTGGCCGCCGTCACGCTCACTGTCCTGACCACCGTGTGTTCGGCCTGGCGGTGGCGGGTCGTCGCCCGGGCACTCGGCGCCGGCATCGACCTGCCCGGCGCGACCGGTGCCTACTACCGTTCCCTGTTCCTCAACTCCGTGCTCCCCGGCGGGATTCTCGGCGACGTGCACCGGGCGGTCACGCACGGCCGGCGCGCTGGAGACGTCGCGCAGGGGGTGCGCGCGGTGGCGTGGGAACGGCTGTGCGGTCAGGTCATCCAGGCCGTCGTGACCGCAGTCGTGCTGCTGACCCTGCCATCGCCGGTCCGGCCCGCGCTGCCCTACGTTCTGGCGGGCATCGCGGGCGTAGCCGGGTGTGCCGCGCTGGTCGTGAGTGGCGCCGCTCGCCGCGGCCGCTCGCGGCCGGCCCGCGCCGCCCGGGCCATTGCCGCTGACCTGCGTCGCGGCCTGCTGGTCCCGGCCGTGTGGCCGCAGCTCACGCTGGCCTCGCTGCTGGTCGTCGCCGGGCACACGGCCACGTTCGCCATCGCGGCCCGGGTGGCCGGCTGCACCGCCCCCCTGGGCGAACTGATCGCGCTGCTGATGGTCGTCCAGATTGCAGCGGGGATCCCCTTGAGCGTCGGCGGGTGGGGCCCACGGGAGGGTATTGCCGCCTGGGCCTTCGCCGCGGCCGGGCTCGGCGCGGCGAACGGGGTCACGGTCGCCACCCTCTATGCGGTGCTCATGCTGGTCGCGGTGGCCCCGGGCGCGGGCCTGCTGCTGAGGGACGCCGTTCGCCGCCGCCGCGGCCGAAGGCCCAGGCAAATCGGACACCGCGGCCGAAGGCCCAGGCAAATCGGACACCGCGGCCGGGGACACCCGGGCGAGTCGAGAAAACCTGATCCGGCGCCGCTGACGAAGGAGGCCGTTCGTGGCTTACCGGCTCGTCCCGTGACCGGGGCGGTCCAGGCGGCGGCGATCCGCCGGCGTGTTCGCATCCCGCTGCGTCTGGCTGACGGCTACTCGACCACTGCCACGATCGTCACCTTCACCGGCCTGACCGACGCGCAGCAGCACGTCGCCCTCGAGTTCGGCCGGCCCGCTACGGCCCGGCTGCCGCTGGTGCGCCTGCACAGTGAATGCCTCACCGGTGATGTGTTCGGCAGCCAGCGATGCGACTGCGGGCCGCAACTGCGCGAAGCGATCGAGCGGATCACCGAGCACGGCGGGTACGTGCTGTACCTGCGTCAGGAGGGGCGCGGCATCGGACTGTACGACAAACTCGACGCCTACGCGCTGCAAGATCGCGGCCTGGATACGTACGACGCGAATCTCGCGCTCGGTCACCGGGCCGACGAGCGCGACTACACCAGTGCGGCCCAGATGCTGCACGCGCTCGGCGCCAACCGCATCGCGTTGCTGAGCAACAACCCGGACAAGGGCGCTCAGCTGGCCCGCCTGGGCATCACAATCGCCCGGCAGGTCCCCACCGCCCTGCACCTCAACGAGACCAACGCTGCCTACCTGACCACCAAGGCCCGGCGCGGAGGGCACGATCTGCTTTCGCGGAGTCTTGAACGCGCCGCGGCCGGAGGCCCAGGCCAGTCCAGCACCCCCGAGCCGCACCGGCCCGCCGGCCCGGCCCACCTCGGGACCGTGGACCGATGACAGACACCCGGGAGCGCTGGCGGGGCGCTAGCCGGGCGAGCGGCCCACGAAATCAAGCTGGTGGGCGATGTAGACCAGCTCACCCGCAGCCAGCTGCCGACAGCGTATGGCCAGCCAGTCGGCCAGGTCCGCCGGTTCCACTCGATCCGGGCGACTCCGCAACGCGTTCTGGATCGTGCCAAGGATGCTGCGCAGGAAGTAAGCCTCATCGTCCGGGTAGTTCCCGTCCGGGCCGGCGCTTACGACCCAGTCCGACGATCCTGCCGCCAGCGCGGGCGCACCCGCCGCCCGCAGATAGTGGAACAGGCGGCGGCCCGTTCGGCTTTCCCCGGCCGGCCGGCCGTAGCGAACGCGCTCATCCATGTCGCGGTGGTAGGCCTGCATGACCTGGTCGTCGTGGGGATGGCCGGGCGCGAAGATGCTCTCGCCGTCGTAATTGATCGTGAACCAGTAGACCCCGCCGGGGACCAGCAACCGCAACAATCCGGGCAGGATGGCCGGCACGTCCACCAGGTCCAGTACGGCGTTGGCGATCAGCACATCGGCCGGCCCCCCTTGAGCCCCGTGAGCGGCCTCCAGGTACCGGCCGAGCTCGGCGTGCTCCAGGCGCACTCGCAGATCACCCACCTGCAGCCCATCCAGCAGCAGGTCGCTGCGCAGGCCCCGCGCGGCCGCCCAATCGCGCAGCCACCGGCGAGAATCATCCAGCAGCGGCCGATCCGCATCCAGCAGGATGTACTCGCCGGTGCCGACCACGCCCCAGTCCATCAGACGGGCCACCATCGTTCCCAGGCCGGCGCCGACTTCCAGCACCCGCGGCGCACCCGCGGGCATGAGGCGGCGCAACTCGGCCAGCACATGCTGGTTGAGCGCCCGGTCATCCACGGACGTCTTCGCGGCCAGGTAGCGGGCATAGCCGGAGGTCATCGAGGCTTCACCGAAGCTAGTCAATGCTTCTCGGCTACTATCGCGAACTTGCGCACCCGCCCGCTACCGAGCCAGTCACTCCACAGCTGATGGGCCTTGATCAGCTCGGCGGTGGCCTGCTTCCCGATCTGCCCGGCGATCTGAGGTGAATCAGCTCGGTAACAGCGAAGCAGCGCCGTCGCTATCGCGTGATGTGCGGAGCTGTACTCCTGCCGCCAGGTCACGGCCAGCCCCGCGTTACGCAGCACGCCCGTCAATTCCTCCAGCTCGATCGGCCAGACCGTATCGGCGGCGGGCATCCGCGCCCGCTCCTGCTGGGTGAGCGGCCGGCCTTCCTCGACCGTGAAAGCGTAACGCCCGCCCGGCTCCAGCACGCGCGCCACCTCACCCGTCAAGGCATCCTTGTCGGGGAAGGCCAGCATCGTCTCCAGCAGGAATACCACCTCGAAGCGGCCCTCGGGCAGAGGCGGGAGGTGAACGTGCTCGAAGCGGCAGGGAAGCTTCCCGGCCAGCTGCCGGGCTGTGGCCAGTGCGCTGGCGGAGTGATCGACACCCAGGTAGTGGCATCCCGACTCCGCCGTGATCATCCGGCCGGGGCCGGCCACCCCGCAGCACAAGTCGAGCACCGAGACGCCGGGGCCGACCCGGGCCTGGCGAGCCAGCCTCCGGACCTCGGCCGCCTGCATGAAACTCTCCTGGCCTACATACTCGCCCGCGGGGTAGGCGGTCGCCCGGGCCCGCTCTAGCGCTGTCAACAATGGTGCTCGCTGATCCCGTCTCACGTCAGATTCCGCGTGGTGTCCGGAACGCCGGGTGCCGGTTGTCTCCGGTCGAACCGCGTCGGCCGCTTCTACGTATTACCTTGCGTCAGGTATGACGGATCGGCGGCGGGTGTGGTTCAGCTCGGCCGCAAGGGGGAAGGCTGGCCCGTGCGGCAGCCGCTCTGGAGGGCCGGGACATCGTGCGGGTCCACGTAGTAGTGCCCGAGGGGTTCGACCATCCCGGCCAGCCTAGCGGCGGCAACATCTATGACCGTCGGGTCTGCGCCGGACTGGCCGAGGCCGGCTGGGAGGTGCTGGTCGCGACCGTTGCCGCGGCGTGGCCGGCACCCGGTTCGGGTGCCCGCGCCGACCTAGCCCGCATCGTTTCCGCCATCCCCGACGATGAGACCGTCCTGATCGACGGGCTCATCGCCTCGCCGACCGCCGCGCAGCTGCTGCCGCACACCGGGCGGATACGAATGACCGTGCTGCTGCACATGCCACGGGGCACCGCCGCCGACACCCACCATGATGCCCACGCGGAGCGCTCCGAACGGGCCGTGCTCCGCGCAGCCGCCGGCGTGGTCGTGACCAGCGAATGGACCCGTCAGCATGTCCTGACCCGGTACGCGGTCCCGGCGGGCCGGGTGCACGTCGCCCGGCCAGGCGTCGACCGGGTCGCTGCCCCGGCCCAGCCCGTCCGCGGTCACCTGATCTGCGTCGGAGTCCTCAGCCGCCATAAGGGGCAGGACCTCCTCGTCGAGGCACTCGCCGAGCTCGCTGATCGGGACTGGCACTGCGTGCTGGCTGGATCGCTCGACCGCGACCCGGACTTTGCCGAACAATTGCAGACCCGTATCACGCGCCTCGGCTACGACCACCGCGTCCGGCTCAGCGGCGTCCTGACCGGCCCGGGGCTCAGCCACGCGTACGCCACCGCCGACCTGCTCGTCGCACCGTCCCGCGCTGAGACCTACGGAATGACCGTCACCGAAGCGCTCGCCCACGGCCTGCCCGTCATAGCTGCCGCCGTCGGCGGCCTGCCCGAAGCGCTCGGCACCACCGCCGATGGCACCCGCCCCGGTCAGCTGATCCCTCCCGGTGATCCGGCTGCCCTCGCCGCCGCGATCGCCGACTGGCTGGGCGACGAGCGCCACCGGCACCGGCTACGGGCCGCCGCCCGGCAGCGGCGGTCGACACTGCACGGCTGGGAACAGACCACCGAAGAAATAGCCAACGCACTGACTGCCTACGGGGGCAGTATGCCTGTACCGCCCGTACTGAACGACCACCCTGGAAAGATCAGCGGCCGGGCTTGAACTACCCGCGTCGAGCAGCCCCGCGTGAGTCCTTCCGGTTACCAGCGATCAGGATGAAGGAGAAGTCGGCCCGATGACATTCAGAACCGAGAGCCGCATAACAATCGCCGCCAGCGTCCATGAGGTGTGGGCGTATATGTGCGACGTCGGACGCTGGCCGGAGTGGGCGCCGACAGTTCTCGAAGGCCGGGTCCGCGGAGGAGGTCCGCTTCAGCCCGGCTCGCGGGTGGAGCAGCGGGCGAAGCTGATACTCGGGATGAGTCGCAGCCGGAGCCAGGAGGTGACCGTTGTCGAGGCGCCCCACCACCTGGCGTTCGCCGGGCCAATGGGTACTTCCGCGGCGCGCTGGGGCATGAAATTCGAGCCGGCGGACGGCGGGCAGACCGACGCCATGATGTGGATTGAGGTCGACCTCGCGGGCATCATGCGCGCGATCCCGGCCGGGATGCTTAAAGGCAGAATTCAGCGCGTAAGCGATATTGAGATGGTGGCGATCAAGGCTGCTGTCGAGTCCGGTGCGCGGGAAGGCGCGGAGTCCTAGATGGGCGGCGCGGCTCCACCGCGACGCTGCCGAGCTTGAGGAGCACAGCGTGACCGAGATCGACCGTACGCGAGAACACCTGATCCAGACGTACCGCAAGAAGGCGAAGCACTACGACATCACCTCCCGGCTCTACCCCGCGCCCGGCTATCCCCAGCGGGCGCAACGCCTCCGGGCCGTACGTGCGCTCCGCCTTCGCCCGGGTGGCACCGTAGTCGACATGGCCTGTGGCACCGGCCTGAACTTCCGGCTGCTTGAGAAGGTGGTCGGTCCCGGCGGCCGGATCGTCGGCGTCGATCTGACCGACGCGATGCTCGCCCGGGCCCAGGATCGGATAAAGACGAACGGCTGGAGCAATGTCAGCCTCGTCCAAGCCGACGCGGCCAGCTTCGACTTCCCAGCCGGGGTCGACGCGATCCTGTCCACATACGCCATGACGCAGGTGCCCGAGTGCGCAGAGGTCATCGCCCACGGCGCCAGGGCCCTTTCCGTAGGCGGACCTTGGGTCGTGCTGGATCTCAAGCTTCCCGGCAACACCCCTGGGTGGCTAGCGCAGCTCGGAACCGCAACTGTGCGGCCTTTCGCCTCCATAGATGAGTGGATCATGCGCCGTCCGTGGGAGGCGATTCAGGCAGCTATGCAGGAAGAACTGGCTGATCTCTCCTGGACCGAGTTGTTTTTGGGAACCGCATTCCTCGCTGCTGGTTCCCGCGGCCGATCTGTGTCAAAGGACACTGACAGTCCGTCCGCTTCTGCCGAGGTGGGCAGGTGATGCAATTCGCCTTACCGTGGTGAGTCCGGCAGGCATCCACGAACGAACCGTCATTCATGCCTGACTACGAAGCGGCCAGGTCTCGGGTCGGCCCGCAATCGGCCCGGTTTGACATCATGGTCAGCGAACATGATCAGGCCGGTTCAAGGCTGAGGAGACGGAGCGGTGACTCGAATACGGCCAGCCGCCTGGCTCATCGCCGCCGTCGTACTGTTCCTGCTGGCTGTGGCCGGTTATGCCCTGCTCGTCCACGCGTCCCCGCAGTACTACTGGAAGCAGATCGACGCGGCCGTCTACCGGGATGGCGGCATCGCTGTGCGGAACCAGCCGGCGATGCTCTACGCGCTGGAGCTCGGGGCGGCGAAGCTGCCGTTTACCTACACGCCCTTCGCCGCGCTCCTGTTCGCTGCGGCGAGCGGCGCGTCGTTCGCGACCTGGCAGGTCGGGCTGGCGGTGCTCACGATCGGGCTGCTGCCGGTGGTGGCGTACCTATCTCTGGGACTCGCCGGGCAGCCCGCCAGCCTGGCCAGGGCGGCGGCGGCGTTTGCGATCGCCGCGGTGGGCCTCTGGCTCGAACCGGTAGCGATGACACTGTTCTTCGGGCAGATCAACCTCGTGCTGCTGGCCCTGGTGGTGGGTGATCTCGCGCTGCCGGCCCGCACCAAGGGCAAGGGCATCGGAATCGGGCTGGCGGCGGGGATCAAGCTCACGCCGTTGATCTTCATTCCGTACCTGCTGTTCACGCGGCGAGTAAAGGCCGCGGTGATCAGCGCGCTGACCTTCGCGGTCACGGTAGGACTTGGGTTCGCGCTGCTCCCGCACGCTTCCGCGGTCTACTGGGGCGGGAAGTTCACCCGGCCGGGCAGCAAACCCTTCCACCTGGACAACCAGTCCCTTAACGGCGTCATACTGCGCCTTACCCACGCCGGGCCCGAAGCGCACGCGTACTGGCTGGTCGCGGCGGTCGTCGTCGGCATCGCCGGGCTCGCCACCTCGATACTGGCGAGTCGGCGTGGCCACGAGCTACTCGGCCTGGTTGCGTGCGCCGCGACCGGCCTGCTGGTGTCCCCGATGACCTGGTCGCACCACTACGTTTACGTGGTACCGGCACTTGTCCTCGCCGCGTACGGGCCACGGCGCCTCGGCTACCGGATCCTCTGCGCCGCGCTGGTGGTGGGCTTGTTTGGCTGGTGGCCCCTAACTATTGGCAACCAGGGCGGCTACGACCCTAAGGCCCGGCTGCTGCCGCGCGGGTGGCTGCTTCTCGCGCCGAACCGCGGCAACAGCCGGGCGGCAGTCGAGTTCACCTGGCGTGGGCTGGAATTGATCGTCGGTAACTACTACGTGCTCACCCTGCTCGTGTTTATCGCGGCCACCGCATGCGCCCTGGTGCTTACCCGTCCCCTCAGGCCCGAGCGCGCGCAGTCGGCGCCCGAGCCCGATGCCGTGTGGACGGCACGCCCGCCCGGCGTCGCCCAGTAGGGCGATCGGCTTCCTGATCGGAAGGCGCTGTGCACGTCTGCGATGCAACCCTGGCACCTGTCATAGTCCGGGAGCGGCCCGGTCGCTGGTGCCAGCGCGTAGACCGCATCGACGTCGATGCGATCGGCGATCGTGCTCGCGCGGTGCTCGGTAAGACAGGGATAGCATCTGGCAGGGAAGTGGCACGAAGCTGCAGTTATCGCCGCTGACTGTCAGCGAGCGTCGCGCATCGTCTGCCTCCATTGGCTCCCCGTGGGGAACGCCGTAACAAGACTTCACCAGTTCCAGGGTGCGCATCCAGACGTTCGGTTCAACTCGCCGGTGATGGGCCGCTATGGGCAGTACACCGCTCTCATCCCACCCGGCGCGATCGGGGAGTCGCGTGAGGTAACTGTCACTAGCCCGGATCTATGCGGGCTGATGGACGAGCTCGATGCTCTCTTTGGCTCGCCAGGTTTGCGTAGGTAGAGCGAGGCATGGAAGTCGTGCCACACGGAAGCGACGGCCATCTGGCTTATCTGGCCATAGTTACGTGCTGACGGGGGATCGGATCCCGGGCCTCCCGGCAGGCAGCGGGGCTGCCTGCCGGGGTGAGATGGCCAGTTACTTTGGCAGGCAGCCTCCATCGGCTACCAGGGTCTGCCCTGTCATGTAGTCGGACGCGGCCGAGGCGAGGAAGAGCGCCGGGCCTTTGATCTCAGCGGCATCCGCGATCCGGCCCATCGGGATGAAGGCGGTGATCGTGGCGCGGACCTGCGGGTCGTCGATCGCGCCCCGGCTCAGGTTGGTCTGGTAGAAGCCCGGGCATAGCGCGTTGACCTGGATGCCCTGCCTGGCGTACTCGAGCCCGAGTTCGCGGGTCAGGTTGACCACCGCGCCCTTGGCGGCGTTATACGCCAGCGCCGGGAACAGGCTGGACGAACCGGCCAGGCCCCACATCGACGCGATATTGATGATCTTGCCGGACTGCTGCGCGACCATGACCTTCAGCGCCTCCCGCGCACAGAAGAACACGCCATCCAGGTCCACGGCCAGCACGGCACGCCAGTCAGCGGTCGGGTACTGGTGCAGCAGCAGAGCCTGCGGATCGGCGATCCCGGCATTGTTGAACAAGATGTCCAGCCTGCCCAGAACCTCCGCGGTGCGCCTCACCATCGCCTCGACCTCGGCCTCGACGGTGACGTCACAGCCGATCGCCGTACCGCGGCGGCCCAGGCCCCGGACTACCGCAGCGGTCGTGCTGGCCGACTCCTCATCGATGTCGGCGCAGGCGACATCCGCGCCCGCCTCCGCCATCGCCTCGCTGAATTGCCTGCCCAGGCCGCTGCCGGCCCCGGTGACCAGCGCAACCTTGCCGTCCAGGCCGAATAGATCCATCAGATTACCCACGGCTCCTCGCTGCCTCCCGGCCGCTCTTACCTTCCTGCGTACTCGCCGCCGCGCAGCGGCGGAAGAGGGAATTTCCGGCGCTGGCGAGAACCACAATCACGGTGATTCACCGCACCACGCCGACCACAAGCCAGCCGGTGCCGCGACAGGCAACGTTTGCCCGCTTTCAGGTTGATGCAACACCGTGCCCGGAGCTGCTTGTACGTGCGCGTCGGCTCGACGGCTGAAACGCCCGCGCGCACTTATCATGCCTAGTTCGTACGCTTGATCATGGAGGTCTGCGGCATGCGGGTGCGCGTCAACGGGGTCAGCTTGTGGTTCGAGGTGTCGGGCCCGGCTCTCGCCTTGGATGACGATGGGGTCCGGCCGTTGCCGACGCTGGTGGCGGTCCATGGCGGCCCGGGCGTCGACCACATCAGTTCCCGGCTCAACCTGGAATCGCTGACCGGGTATGCCCAGGTGATCTTCTACGACCAGCGCGGACATGGCCGCAGCGACTACAGCTCCGCCGAACATTGGAACCTTCGCACCTGGGCTAGCGACCTACGCGGGTTCTGCGACGCTGTAGGAATCCACCGCCCGGTGGTGCTAGGCAGCAGCTTCGGCGGATTCGTGGCGCTCACCTACGCCGCCCTGTTCCCCGATCACCCAGGCGGAGTGATCCTGACCAACACGACGGGCGGACGCACGGACTATGCCCGCAGCGTCGAACTGTTCCGGCGTCTCGGCGGTGACCAGGCGGCCGACGTGGCCGCCCGCGACTTTGCCGAGAAGACCGAGGAGTCCGCCGCCGCCTTCGATCGCGTCTGCTACCCCCTTTACAGCGCCAGGCCCGGCTATGTTGAGGAGGCCGCCTGGCGAACCAGGCTGGGCATCCGCACCCGCGAGGTCAACCTGCACTACTGGCGCTACGAGGAACCGCACTTTGATCCCTGGGACCTGCTGCCCAGCGTTTCCTGCCCGGTCCAGATCATCGCCGGTGAGGACGACCCCATCTGCCCGGTAGAACTCGTCCAGGACCTCGCCAGCCGGCTGCCCGGTAGCGAACTCGTACGCCTGACAGGCGCCCGGCACACGGTGTTCCGCGACCAGCCCGAGGCTGCCCGTGACGCTGTAATCCGATTCATCCACAAGCACGCCGCAACTGATCAGCCGAATGCGCCAGACGACGCGTAGCGCCGACTAACGGGACGCCTGGCCCGATCCGCCAGCCGCACCCAGTCCAGCGGCACAGGCTGCCCGGACGCGTTAAGGCTCAGCACTAAGGGCCACAGACCGACCTGTCCGCGGTCAGAAGAGTATGCGACAGCATCTGGACCCTGGCGTCCTGGCACCGTCCGATGCAGCTGCCCGATCTGGGCCTTGTCATAACAAGGACCCGCAGGCACCGCTGTGGTCTTCTCGTCGGGTTTGACGCTCAGGTCCGTCCCGGAATCGCGGTCATCGCGTATAGTCTGTCGCCATAACTCTGCGTTTTGCATGGAGTGTGCAGCATGCGTATTTTTCCTACCGATGCCCAGGAGCCTGTATTCCTCAGCTACGCAAGAGCTGATGGTTCACAGCATGTGCAAGAACTTGATCAAATGCTCCAACTTGAGGGTTTCGCTACATGGCGAGATACCAGAGACCTCGGCTTGTCCGCTGATTTCACTTCAGAGATCGAGAACGCTATCAAATCCTCGGTTGCGGTGGTACTCTGCCTGACACCAGATACTGAACGGCCCGATAGTTTCGTTAGACGCGAGATCGCCTTTGCAGGACTAACGAATAAGCCTATTATCGTTGCCCGGTTTGCAGATGTCACTCCGCCGATATCTGTGGCTAACAATACTTATGTCGATTTCTATCGTTCTGGAGAAATCGCACTTGCGCAGCTACTGCGTTTCCTCCGGCAAAAGATCTCTCCGGGCTGGAGCCTACCAGGGACAAATAGGAATTCTTATCTAGCAGCTCTTTACCATGAGATTATTGGCCGCCTTGATGACGCGGTCATCCTTCCAGTGGTAGGCCGTCGCATGCAACTCCTGGAAGCCACGGGAATGATTACGCCTGTAAGGTCCGCGCCCGCAGGGGCAGAAGTTCTTTCCAGCCGGTATTTTCAGCCAGCGCACGGTCCGATTGTAGGGATGGGACTCCGTCGAGCCTTGGACTACGCCAGACACAGGATCGCAATCGTCGGGCCTCCTGGTTCGGGAAAGACCATCGCGCTTATGGCACTGGCACGCGATCTCGCGAGTGAAGCGATAACTGACCCCGACCGGCCGCTTCCGCTTCTTGTGTCGGCAGCTTCCTGGGAAGCAGACGGGATTGCCCAGACGGGCCTCAACGAATGGCTCGCGCGCGAGGTACCCACACTGGCCGACGCGATTCCCGAACTGATCCGGTCGCGGCAGGCTATCTTGCTCGTGGACGGCCTGGACGAGCTGCCGCAAAGAATCCAGGAATCGGAGGAGGCCGAGCCGAGATTCCCCCGCGAGGAATTTATCAGCCAACTGCCACACTCGTGTTCTCTTGTGGTGGCAAGTCGACCACATGAATTCCAGGATGCCGCTGCGGGCCTGAGAATCGCCAAGGTCTTTGAGCTCCAGCCGCTTACCGACACCCAGGTTGCAGCATTCATTGCGGACGTTCCGGCCGCAGCCATAATACTTGAACAAGATGATGCACTGCGCGAAGCGGCACGCACGCCTCTAATGCTGACACTGCTCTGTTCTGCGCTTGATGCCGCAGGGCGTAAAGAGGTCGGTCATCTGACGCATCCGGAAGCTCGGGATCTGATTGTCGGATCTTATATCGAGTCACGCTACGAGCGTGAATGCGCGTGCCAGCAAGACGTAGGCCACGCCCCTCTGCCGCTTGAAGAGCTTTACCAGAAACTCGGAACGCTCGCCATGAGTGACGCCGGCGGTGGCGGGAACCGGAATCTGTTTTCCGAGGCCGAGGTCCAAGCCGCACTAGGACATGATACGTATAAACTTGTGCGGAATGCTAATATCATGTTCGCTACACGAGGCGGTGTGTTGAGATTCTACCACCTCGCTCTCCGTGATCATCTTGCCTTTCAATATGCTCGGGCTGCTATCCATGACGCCGACCCGGCCATCAGGGATAGCGCTGCATGGGCTCTGTGGCAGATCCCCGACCGTCGCGTAGTCGATCTACTGGTGGAGGCGCTTAGCGACCCATACCCCTACGCACGAGGAAGCGCAGCATCGGCTCTTGGCCGAATTGGCGATTCTCGGGCAATCGGACCACTTACGATGCTGCTGTCCGATGACACGCGGGTGGTGAGTATGTATGGCAATACAATTGCGGATGTCGCCTTGTGGGCGATCTCTCAGATCTATCAATCTAAGTAGATCTAAACATGCGCTTAACACGCATGTGCGGACCATGCCTCGGCGTGCTGGGCGAACGCTGGAGAGCCCGACCGCGGGATGCCACCTCGCTGTGGGCAGGGGCCGCCGGTGACGCGCCAGCTTCGCGCGGCTTAAGCTGATCTGCCCTCGGTTGCGTCTCGTCAGGCGTAGGTGCCGGGCTCTTCCCGGTCCGGAACCCGCGCCGGGTGGGAGCGATTGCCTAACGCAGGGGCGGTCTGGCTGAACCGGGCGTGGTTGCGCTGGACTCGCGGCCCGCGCCGACACAGGCTTCTTGTGATTCGAACATTAGCGCTGCTAACGATTTCCGGGGAGCCTAACGGGGAGCCAACGACCACAGGCACGGGGCTACGCCAGGCTACATCCAGCATTGCAGAAACCGCCAAGCGGCACGTCAGGCCACACCCGGCACTATAGGACCACACTTCGAATGTGCCTCCTATGCAGTAGGCCGTAGGTTCGAGTCCTACTCGGGGCACAGGTTATGGATATATTCCGATTTTATATTCACCTGCGTGAGCCACGTGGGGAGCCTAACGGCTGAACGTCATACCGTAGAGCACTGCCGGAGCGCGTTCAGAAAGCGGGCCAGGCTAAGCATCGGCAACTGGCATGCCGCACCTCGGAGCTGCGCACGAGTGGTAGCGGCTGGAAACCCCGGCCAGTCCGTTGCGTAGCGCGGCCATCGCTCGGGGTCTAAATTGTCGAACGATTCACAAATCGCCTGGCTATTTGCGGTTATCGAGGGTTACCGCGAGATGGTGGAGGTTGCTCCGGATCTTCCGGTTCCGCGCTCGCAGCTGTTGCCGGTTGTCCGAGGGGTGCCCAGATGGTGGTGCGCTTGATGTCGCTGCCTTCTAGCATGCGCTGGCCGGGAACGTCGTAGCTGGCTAGTGGCGTCAGCCGGTCGCGTGGCAGATAGGCCCGGCCGAAGTCGCCGACCAAGACAGCGGCTCCGCGGGCGTGGCCTCGTTCTGCGAGCCGCATCACCTTAGCAGCCAGGTCCCGCTGGTAGAAGGCGTCGGCAACCAGTACCAGATCGGCGGTGCAGGCTGGGAGATTGTTGTCCTGGTCCAAGATGTCAGCGCAGACGGGCCGGACCGTGACGCCGTTGGCGGCGGCGTTCATGCGGATAGCTGCGGCAGCGACTGGGTCGATGTCATACGCGGTCACCGCCGCCGCCCCGGCCTTGGCCGCCGCGATGGCCACCAGCCCCGAGCCGGAGGCAATGTCGATCGCGTGCCGGCCTCGGACGGTCTCCGGATGGTCCAGAAGGTAGCGGGCCAGCGCCAGCCCGCCAGCCCACGCGAACGCCCAGAACGGCGGATCCAGGCCGGTCCGCCCTGACATCAGCTCTGTGCGCTGCCACAAGCTGATCGGGTCACTGGCTTGATGCAGCCGGATATCTGGAACTAGCGGCACGGACTTGAGCTGAGTGCCAGCTCGGATGATCTCCGGCGTAGCCCGTGGTGCCCAGGCGCTGCCGGTCATGATGGTCCTCCGGGTCAGGCCGAGACGGGCAACCGCCTGGACCGGCCGGTGCATGCCGCCCCGGCTCGGTGGGCGGCGCGGGGGGCTAGAGCGGCTGGACCTGCTCGGCCTGCGGGCCCTTGGGCCCCCGGACGGCCGTGTACTCCACCCGCTGGTTCTCCTGAAGGCTGCGGTAACCGTCAGCCTGGATGGCGGAGTGGTGAACGAAGACGTCGTTGGTGCCGTCGTCCGGGGCGATGAAACCGTACCCCTTGTCGGCGTTGAACCACTTCACGGTGCCCTGAGCCATGTGCCCTCTCCTGGTGGGACGATTGTCGGGACGCGCATGAGCGCGACCCGGGCTGGCGTGACCGCCTGCCTGTGAAGACCTCGCCTGTGATGGCCGCGGCGCCCGCTGTCAGAATTTCGCAGGCGCTGTGACACGTTCACGAACTTCGACTCCAACCGGGCCCATTAAACACCATCGCGGCCCCCGCCGGGCCTGCCCGATGCCGGCCAGCTCGCCCGCGCCACCCGCGGTGATGGCCGCTCGCAGGGCCGCCGCTACGCCGAAAGCCGCAAACCGATGGTCAAGACCAGCGGGTCACGAGCGTTCGGGCCGCTCCTGGCCGGGTCCCGGCGGGCCCTCCTCAGGTCCCAGATCCACCGGAAGCGACGTTGCGTGTTCACCCATGACGGGCGGGCAAACACGCGGCGCTGAGTCATTTCGGGCGCACCTGCCGTTGCCGGAGCCCACCGGCGGGAACCCGGCAGCGGCGAGCTGCTGGCCGTGCTGCCGGGGCCGCTGTTAGCCGGGGTTCAGGGTGCGGGACAATGACGCATGCCCGATCGCGTGCGCATCCTGACCGTGCTGCGGAGTGCGCGGGACATGTACTTGCGGCCTTTCGCAGGTCCCGGCCAGGGTGAGCACGTCACGATGCCGGTCATCCGCGGCCGAACCGACGGGGATTCCAGGGATCGACCGTACCCTGCCGTTGGGACGGTTGCTGCTTGGCGATGCCGGTGCGCCAGATGGTGCACGGTGCGCCGCTAATGTTCGGCGGATGACAGCAGCGGCGAGGACACCTGTTCCGGGACCGGTGTCCTCGCCTGAGGCCGTCGCAGCCTGGTGCTTCGCTAGTCGACGACGTACTGGACCGGATTGGCTGCATGCGGGAAATAGCTGGAGCGGCGAGTCGCGCCGCTCCGCTCGCGCTGGCGGCGGATCACATAGGTGCCGGGAGCGATGCCGCTGCCGCCGTGCTCGGGGTGGATCAGGTAGGCGACTCCTGTCGTGCTGAGGGCGCCGAGGGCGAGCTGTTCCGGGTCGTGGACGCCGGTGGTCCAGCGGCAGGCGCCGGGGTCGGCGACCAGGGTGTGCGGGTTGCCGCCGGTCCCCCCGCGCAGCACCTCGATGCCAGTGCCCGGCACCTGGTGCCAGCGGGCGGTATCGGCGATCGAGACGTTGCGCCAGACCCAGGCCCGGGTTCCGGTGGCGAGGAGGGCGATAGGGATGATGAGGAGATCACCCTGGGCCTGGATGCCGCCGGTGACCGGGATGGTGACCTCGCGCTCGAGGTGGCCGAGGACGTCGAGGCCGGTGCGGGCAGTGAGGTCGGCGAGGGTAAGCGTCGTAAGCATGAGTGGCATCACCGTGACGTGTGAGATGGGTGAAAGCTGAGAAACGGCAGCGGAGCGCCGGGGCTCAGGTCCGCCGCGCGAGGGTGGCGTACAACTCGCCGCTCAGGCCGTAGGTCCAGGCGGCGGCGTCTACCGGATTGTCCAGGTTGCCGGGCACGTTGATGCCGTAGCGCCGGCGGTGCCCGCCGGGTTCCGGGGTGCCGTTGGTGACGACCAGGACCCGCCCCGGCGCTCCCCGGCCCGTGCCGGGCGTGTCGTCGTACAGCCCGAGCTCGGCACCCGGATTGCCCGGATCCGGGCAGCTGGCGACGAGCCTCATTCCGGCGTCCCGGATGTAGGCCTCCCAGCCGAGCCGCTCGATGGCGCTGCGCCGTACCTCGATGTTCGGCTCGGCGCGAATCAGGTCCACGGTCGGGCCGCTGAGCACCCATTCCGGAACCGGCGTGCCATGCAGCACGCTCGCCCCGAAGCCGTCGGCGAACGCGATCGCCGGCCCGTCAGCGCGGTGCAGCCGCAGCTCCCCGTGGTGGCTGCCTGTCAGCGGCTCGGCGTGGACGGCCACAGGCCGCTCAGCCATGACGCACAGGCCCTCGCCGGGCCACCACCAGCCCGCGGACCTGGCGAGTGCGGCCCACACGTCCAGCTCGCCGAGGTCGGCAGACGCGTAGCCGCCGAACCCGGCCCGCCGCCGGGTGTCGTAGTAACCAATCCAGGACGCGTCATGCTGGCCGCGAAAGGCGATGACCCCGCCCGCCGGCGTCAGCTGGTCACCGCTGGCAGCCTTGCCGATCGCCTCGGCCAGCGCCGCTCGCAACGGTGCGGCTACCGCGTCGGTGAGCGTCCCGCGCAGCGACTGACCCACCGTGACCACCACGATGGAGCGATCGCTGATGCCGGACAAGACGGCATCTTCGGGGCGGTACATCCAGACGATTCCGGTATCGGCTCCCGGGGACCCTGGCCAGGCAACCGCAGCCCGGCCGATCCGCGTGTCAAGGCGCGAGCGCAGGCTGGTCTCCAGCGAGGCCAGCCGCGCCGCGACAGGCATTTCCCGCCAGGGCTGACCCGTCAGCAGGCACCGGGTCTCGATGGCGGGATAGCAGGACCGGGCAGCCTGGACCGCAGCAAGCGCGGCCAGCGGTGACGCCGCCCACTCAAAGGCAGGCGGCGAAGCGCCAGCCATGTCATAGAGCCGGCAGGCCGCCGCCTCGGCGCCCGACCGGTCGGCTGGCGCTGTGGACAGGCCGGCGGCCAGCCATTCATTCCTGAGAGCAACCGCTAGCCGGATCTTCTCGACCGGATCGGCATCACGCGGCAGCCGTTCGGGCAGGGAACTCGCGAACTGGAAGGTAGCGTCCGGACAGTGGCCCGGACCGCGCACCGCGCTCACCAGATGGGGGCGGTGCCGACCGCCTTTCCGTTGATCATGCGGCCATAGTGACAGAAATGCGGCCAGGCTCGCAACCGGGCAAGCAACCGACAGGAGATAACGTCCTGTGCGTATTAACTGACGGACGCCGAGATTCCCGGAGCCGCACGTGACGGCGGGTACGCTCGCGGGTTGCCTAGCGGTTCGACCACGTACCGTGATCGATATCCGCCTGATGGGCCGATGCCGAAGCGTCCACCATGCCCCTGTCTCGCGGCTCGGACGTTCCCGTCCCCGCAGCGGGCCGCCTATCAGACACACGGTGATCCGACGTCCCTCATCGCGGCAGATGCGGACAAGGCGGGTCCTGGCCAGGTAATGCATATTCATGCAGTCCGACGTGCCCGTCGCTGCCTCGGCAGCCAGGAGGTACTGTCCTTCAGGCGCGCAGTTGGCCGCCTAATCGCGCGGCGGCGGGAATCTCGGTGTCCCATCCGCTGAGGGGCCCAGAACGGCATGATCTGCAGCTCTCCGGGCATGGCCACGGGAATATGAGAATATTGAGGCTTACGCGAAACCCTCTTTGAAGAAGTAGAGTCCGATTGCTGCGCGGAATGATGAGTTGAAGGTCTTCAACGGTCGGTGAAGAGAATCCGCCATGTCTTCAAGGTGGCGACGGCCCGCTCTGCCGGCGTGCGAGACGAACTTACCTGGTTGTTCCACTCGTGTTCCCATTGCAATAGCTCGCGGCACTCCGGCTTGCGGATAGGTGTCGTAATGTCATCAGCCCCGGTGAATCCTTTGCCGCCGAGCACGCCGCCTGCCTCCTTTCAGGATCTTCTCGACGGCTGATCCCTTCAGTTTCGCCGTGTCGTGCTGGTTGCTGCTCGCTCCGCTGGTGGCCTCGGCGGCGTCCGCTGCCATCGGCCGGTCCTCATCTGTCGCTTTCTCAACAAATGGTGTGAGGAACGTAATGCACCGCGATATCGTGGACTGCGCGGCGTCGAAGATTCCGGCCCGTACATCCTCGATGATGTCCTGCCGTAGATATCCGCATGTAACGATCAGCGCCTCCCGCAGGTTCAGTTCGCGCGGGCGCCCTTCTCCTTTATCCAATGGTTCTTCGAGGAGTTCGCTGAACATCTGCTCCGGTTCACCGAGTTGCGCTGAGTCCAGTCCCGGCATGCGATCGAATCGCAACGGCTTCTCCGGCATGAAAGGTTTGGCGTGGGAACATCCTTTCTATCGTCCTGAGAAGCCGTTGCCTGTTATCTTGTTCGGCGTGTTGCCAGTTCTCTATAGATTCCGGACCGTGGTCCATTCACTAGTAAACCCGGGTATTGCATAACCCTCATTGCATCTGCGGGTGATAATCGCCATGGCGTTCGTGCAGGTACGCCGGGCTCTTGGGCCTGGCAGCATGGCGGACCCATGATCCGTTGCGCCGTCTCGATTATCTTATCCGCCAACAGAATGCGATGCTTCACGCGGAACTCCAGAACCACGGTACCCTGCAGCATCAGACAGACCAGGACCGGGTCGAGCCGATGCTGCATTTCGTCCTGAGATATTGCCGGGGAGAAGTCAGTCGCTTAAGGTCTGATTAGTACGCCACAGGGGTTTCGCAAATCTCAAAGACATCTCTGGACTTGCGGCATTCCTATCCTGGTGCCGCGCGAGGAGTACTCATGTTAGAGACTGCCTTTGCCAACCTGCGGTTTGCCGCATCGATGCTGTTCGGCGTGCCCTTCCATGAGCGGTCGCTCGATCGCATCGTCGATGGTATGCGAGCGACCATAGAGGAGCTGGGCGCTCTCGGTGACGAGGCGAATGCGCTGGTCGGCGGTCCTGTGCTCGATGAGAAGACCCGGCATGACATTCAGGGTCGCCGGTTCCGCTCCCAGGCGATGCGCGCCGCCCGTGAGACCGCCTACTACCCTGAGGTGCTCGCCGCGGCGGGGGTCGATCCCGCCAAGCTGACATACAAGGACATCGCTCGGGTCCCTGTCACCGCCAAGGATACGTTGCGGGACAACCCCGAGGCGTTCGTACGCCGCACGGCCAAGATCGCCACGCGGGTGACTAGCACCGGCACGACTGGGTGGCCGACGAGCGTGTACTTCTCCGAGTACGAGCTGCACGTCATCGGGGCCTTCGCGGCGTTTGCATACATGACCGAGCGGCGCCTGGATCCTGATGACATCGTTCAGATCGCCATCACCACCAGGGCGACGCTCGGGATGCTCACGGTCACGCGCGGGTGCGCCGCGGTCGGCATGGCAGTGCACCCCGCCGGAATGCTCAGTCCCGATCACACGCTCAGGCTGCTGACCGAGAAACACCACCTGCCGGGTAAGAAACCTAAGGTCAGTGTGCTGTCCAGCTATCCGACCTACTTCGGCCAGCTGGTCGAGCGCGGCTTGGAGCTTGGCTACGGGCCATCGGATTTCGGGCTTGAGAAGGTGCTGACCGGCGGCGAGCTGCTCACCGACGGTTTGCGGCGCCGCTCCGAGCAGCTGTTCGGGGAGCTCAGCTTCCTGCAGAACTATGCCCTGACGGAACTGGACCCGATGACGGGCAACCTTTGTCTCGACGGGCACCTGCATTTCGAGCCGTCTGCGGGGATCGCCGAGGTGCTCGACCCGGAAAGTCACCAGCCGGTCGCGCCGGGGGAGCCCGGCGTGCTGGTGGGCACCGTGCTCCCGCCGTACCGGGAGACCACCATCCTGCTCCGCTACAACACCGAGGATGTGGTGCGCGCGCTTGCCGGGCCGTTCACCTGCAGCTTGCGCAATTTGCCTGCGACCTCTCACGTCCTCGGCAAACTGCGGCTCTCGGCTCGCCACGACCACGGCTGGACGTTCATGCGCGACGTGCAGGAGGCGCTGGAGACGGTGCAGGCGGTCCCGCTCCCGGCCCGCTACGGATTCTGGGCGGTGCCCGGCGGGGTCGCCGTGGAGGTGCGCGTCCGCTCGGCAACAGCCCAGACGCGGCGCGCGCTGGAGGCGCAACTCGCCGAACGGGGCGTCCCTGTCCAGCAGCTACGTCTAGTCGAGGATCCGGCCGAGCTAGACCGGCCAGTCCCGCTCCGCTGCGACCTTCAGGAGGCCACCTTCGACCGCGTGGCCGACCACTCGCCAGCGGTAGCGCCAGTCCCGGCCACGGCAGCGAGGGGACAGGCAGGTACGGGTCTAGCGGTGGCGAGGGGGACATGAGATGTGGGGGGCGCTACTTGTTGTTGCCGGGTACGCCGCTCTGAGCCTGCTGGCCGGATGGGCTTACTTTCGCCGTTACAGGGTCACCAGACCGGCGTTCGGCGTCGTCAGCCTGACCGACGTGGCCATCATGCTGACCTTCATCGTTCTGGTCCCGTATCTGTACCTGACGCTGCCGCTTTGGGCCGTGGCCGGCCTGCTCGGCGTTGGGGTGGTGAGCGCGGTGTACCTGGCGCTCCAGCCGCTGCTGCGAGGGCGTTGGGTGGCCGTGGTGCTCTGCCTGGGCCTCGTCGGGGTGGACGTGGCTCTTGCGGTCGGCCAAGGCGTGACCGGCACGGCGTTCCTGCTCGTCAACGACACCATCCTGGCGCTGGTCGTGGTGGGAGCCGCCAACCTGTGGGCGCAAGCCGGGATGAAAGCGCGTGATGCGGCCATCCTGGGCGGTGCGCTGGCCGTCTACGACGCTCTCGCTACCTGGCAGCTCCCGGTGATGGCCAGGCTGCTGGATCGTCTCTTGCAGTTGCCGCTGTTTCCGCTGTTCGCTTGGCCGGTCCGGCGTGGCACGATCCCCGACATCGGCTCGGCTGGCGTCTTGCCCCAGCTCCTTGGCGTTGGGCTGGGTGACATCCTGGTTGCGACCGTATTCGCGCTGGCGATGCGCAAGGCGTTCGGCCGCCCGGCCGGCCTGGTCGCGGTCGCGGTGACGCTGGCCACCGTGGTCGGCGCACTCAGCCTGCTCAGCAGCGGGCTGGTGACGACCGCCATCCCGGTCATGACCTTCCTCGGCCCGCTGATGATCGTCCAGTACGCCTACTGGCGGCGGGCACGTCACGGGGAGCGAACCACCCGGCAGTACCTGCAAGCCGAACCCCAGCCCCGACAGGCCTGAATCCGCCGGATGCCCGTGACTATGACCGAAGGGAGGTACACCGAATGCTCAAGGCCTACATGCGGTATGTCCGCTACGTCTTGACCGCTCTCTCGACTCTCGGCTTCGCTGCCAGTGGTTACGGTAAGTGACCGCGACCTGAAGGAGGTGCAGGCGCTGGCCGAGTTGGAGGTTGGCTCGGCCAGCGCCGTCCGGACAGTCAGGTCGCGGTGCTCGGAGGATCGTTGCGAGAGTCGCATACGCGAAGGTCGCTATTTCACTCGACCTTCGCAGTTTTATGCTGTCGCGATCAGCGCCCGGTTAGGTCCCGTCCGGGGGGCGGCGTAGGGGATGAAGGTTTCGTCGATGCCTTGTTCCGGTGTCCCGGTCGCGTTGCGAGGGCGCCGGGGAGCTAGTTTTCGCTGTACTGGCCGGTACTGGCCTTGTTTCCGGACGCAGCACTGCCGGTCCCGGCGTCGCCGATGACGCTGCTGGCCGTGTTCTCCCAGGGGCCTGCGAAAACGGGGTTCGGGAACAACCGGGTGGTCTCTCCAAGTCCGAAATGAACCCGGAGATCACAGCAGGGTGGTCCATCAACTGGCAAACCAGGTGGTCCCATCCCCGTGGCAAGAACCCTGAGCAGGTGGTCCCATGCTCATGGCAACTGACAGTCCGGCGCAACTCGATCAGCGGGTCCACGAGATGCTGGAGGCGGCCGAGCACACTGTCATTGGTCCGTGCTGCTGGGTTCGTAATCTCGTTGAGCGCTTCATGACCCTCTGCGAAGATGTGGCCGGTGGGATGGGAGGCACTCGAGCAGTGGGGTGACGACGTCGTTCGCAGCGAACGGCTCACTGGCGGAGTTGGCGTCAACGCGGTGTGGAGTGTGCGCGTCAACGGGCACCTCGCGGTCGGTCGTCTCGGCCAACGCAGCGACGCTGATCTCGCATGGGAGACTGATCTGTTGCGACATCTCCACCGAGAAGGGATGCCGGTGCCAGTGCCGATCCCGACCACGGACGGTCGGCACTTCGTCGACGGTCTGGTGGTGATGACCTACGTGGAGGGCGGACCGCCCGAGACCGAAGCCGACTGGCGTCGCGTCGCCGACACACTCCGCCAGTTGCATCGGCTGACACAGGGCTGGCCACAGCGCCCGGGTTGGCGATCGTCGACCGGCCTCCTGCATGCCGAGACCGGGACCAGGGTCAACCTCGGCGCGATGCCGCCCGACGGTGTTACTCGATGCGGAGCGGCGTGGGCGCGACTCACCGGTCGCACGACGTGCGTCGTCCACGGCGACCCCAACCCGGGCAACATCCGCATGACCGCGGATCGCGTCGCGATGATCGACTGGGACGAGTCGCACGTCGACGTCCCTGACCTCGACCTGGCGCTGCCGCACAACGCCGCCGGTCTCGGCAACGACGCGTACGACATCGCCGCGCAAGCGCGCGCCGCATGGGAAGCCGCCGTCTGCTGGGACCTCAGCGGGATCGACCAGTTCGCAGTCAAGCGACTCGCCGAGGTTCGCGCGATCTGAGCAGCAGCGAATCGACAAAGCGCGCTGAACACTGCGATCGCGTGCGAGACCGGGTGGCGCGATCATGCCTAAGCTGCCGGACCAGTACGACGGGACTGGCGCACCGTGCCCCATCCTCGATAACCGCCAGACACGCCGACTCTCTCGGCCGGGTTCCGTCAAGGATGGCCGCAGGCCATCGCCGCAGGCGACGCGAAGCACCCTTGGCGGGTTCCGGGCGACGCCGACAATCGAGAAGCGAGGATGAGCCACTCTGAGATAAGTGGCTAACGGCGTCCAGTTCGGCGCGCCAGCGCGAGCGGCCCCAGGCCAGAGCGCGGCGCGCGAAGCGTGTCGCGGCGGCGCCCAGTGCAGCCGCGCTTGATCCAGTAAGGCAGGATTTCGAACCCGCGAACCCACTGCTTAGAAGGTACCGCGGGACGTCTAGCGTCGCTCCATGTGCCATTTAGCTGCAGTTATTGTCGCTGGCTGTCGGAGGGCGTCGCGCGGCGCCGGTCTCCATTGGCTCACCTATTAGTTCTCCAAAATTTACTTGCCTTCGCTAATGTTCGAATCATCGAAAGCAATGTCTATGAAATGCTACTTCAGCGTGTCGCCTGCGAGCTCAGCCTTCTGTCTCCTAACGCTGTGTGATCTACGCCGCCGACAACGCACGCCGACCCGCCCAATTCGTTACCTATGGTGTGTCGCGCCCCTGATCGCCGCCGGGGCCGCCGAACCGGGCATGCTGGTCTCATGTACCCATCCAATTCGAGCTGCCCGAGGCGCGCGGGGAGGGCGTGATGCGTATAGCGGTGACGGGCGCCAGCGGGCAGATCGGCAGCCAGGTGGTGCGGCTTCTGGCCGATGAGCAAGCACATCAGGTCGTCGCGTTGTCCCGGCGCGTGCTGCCGTCCGGGCGATGGCCGGCGGGGGTGAGCGCGCGTGCCGCCGACTACGCCGACCTAGGAGCTCTCAGCACCGCGCTGCGCGGTGCGGACACGCTGGTGTTTGTCTCGAGCGACGGTCCGGTGGCACAGGTCATGGCTCACCATCACAACGTGATCCGCGCTGCCCGCGCTAGCGGGGTTGCTCACATTGTCGCGCTGAGCGGCCTGGACGCGGACCCCTGCTCGCCATTCTGCTACGCGGTCAGCTACGGGTACACCGAGCGGCTGCTCGCCGAGAGCGAGTGCCTGGTCTCGATCGCCAGGGCATCGATCTACAGCGAGTTCTTCATCGGGTTCCTGACCCGAGCCCGCGCCAGCGGCCAGGTCCGGCTCCCCGCCGCCGACGGCCGGATATCGCTGGTCTCCCGCGCTGACGTCGCGCGATGCCTGGCGGCACTCGCGGTCAGGCCCGCGGGCGGCCACCACGACATCACCGGCCCGCAGTCCCTCGACCTGGCTGCCGCCTCAGCTTTGGCGGCACGCGCGTGGGGCACCGCGCTGGAGTATGTCAGTATCACGCCCGCAGAGCACTGTGCGGAGATGGCTATCGCCGGGGAGGATCCTTGGTGGATGTATGCGTACTCGACGATGTTCGCCTCGATCCAGGAGCAACGCTGGGCGGCAGTCTCCGATGAGGTCCGCCGCCTGACCGGATGCTCGCCCGTACCGTTCCGCGAAACGCTCGCCAGCTGCAAGACGGCCTGACACTGCGCAACATCCCGCACCCGGCCCGCCGCTATGTGCGGCTATGACGCGAGGGCGGCTCTCGGTGACGATATCGCGCTAATAGCTGGTATGGGCGCCTGCCGGAGGCTCCTGCAGTAGCTTGATGGCTTGATATCCGCGCCACGAAGCAAGGAACCATCAACGTGCCCGCTGACAGCATGCCAGATCTCTCCTGGCTTGCGGATTCGCCTGTGTTCATTGACGGCCAGCAGGGCGGTGCCTTCTACGACGCGGTCGTCGGGCCCGCGTTTCGAGCCGTTGAGCTGCAGGTCACGGCCAGCTGGGCAGAACAGGTCGAGGAATCTACCGCAGGGCACCTGAATGCCGGGTTGTCCGCGCTGTTTCCCTGGCTGAGGGTCGATGCCGGCGTGGAGGCCCCGGAAGGCCGTAACACTGGCCCGGCAGGACGGCCAGACCGCTACCTTGCAGCCGGTCGACAGCGCTGCGCGCCAACTGATGCAGCTGTCGTTGCACTACCTAGTGAACCAGCCAGCGGATCTGCACAGTTAACCAGGACACCCCAATTCCGGGCGCCGAAGCGATTGCCGCGAGCCCGCGGATGATCGCGTTCGTCGACGTCCCGCCGGGCACCAGATTCCTGCCGCAGGCGGCAGAGCAGATCTGGCTGCATCCGGCGAGCCGATCCCCGAGCCGTTGTCGGAACGCAGCTATTCAGGCAGGTTCGTGGCGCGCGTCCCGGCCGAGGTTCACCGTCGTCTTGTCCGCGAAGCTGCCGAACAGCATGTGAGCCTCAACCGGCTTGTGTCGGACCGGCTTGCTCGCGCCTGACCTTGGTGTGGCTCCCCATGTAGCTCCCGGATTTTGCTCGCTGTCGCTATTGTTCGAATAAGCGAAAACAGTATCGATCGCATCATGCCCCGTATTCGCCCTGCGGGCTGAGTCATCCATCACGTAACGCTGTGTTATCGGCGGCTGCGGGATATCGTGTGCCGAGCCGATGCGCGTAACTGGCCGTTCGCCCTGGTCTCTAGCCCGGATGATGCCGGAGCGGATGTTATTCGCTTACAGCACCCCCAGATCGTGCCCGGTCACGACCTGGGACGGCTTCCTGTCGCGCCCCAGAGAGCGCGTGACTTCGGACCGAACCTCCCCGTCGTGGGTGAACTTCCCACGTAAATACAACTAAGATGCAAGTAATCCCAAGGAAAAAGGCTTCTCGCGAGGCGTGTCACGGGAGGTTGCTGATGCCGCAGGAACTACTGGTTGGCGTGGACGTGGGGACCACCTCGTGCAAGGTCACCGTGTGCACGACAGCGGGGCGCGAGGTGGCGAGCGGTAAGGCTCCGCTTGACTGGGAGGTCACCGGCTTCGGAGTCGAGACCGCCCCCGAGGCGGTCTTGCGCGCCGTCGGCTCCGCGCTTGCCACGGCATCGGCGCAATCCCCGCCCGGTTCCGTGGTCGCTGTCGGGGTGACCGGCATGGCGGAGGCCGGGGTCCTGCTCAATGACAGGAACCAGCCGCTCACGCCGGTGATCGCCTGGCACGACGACCGCGACCGGGCGTTGGTGGACCAACTGGCAGCGGACCTCGGCGGGGAGGCTTTCACCAGTCACACCGGCCTGCCCGTCCGTCCGCAGTGGTCGCTGACCAAGCACCGCTGGCTGAGCGAGCATCACCCCGACGCCCGCCGCGCGGTACGCCGGCTGGGCATTCCCGAGTGGGTGGTCGTCGCACTGGGCGGCGAACCGGTGAGCGAGTTCTCGCTCGCGTCGCGTACCGGCTGGCTGGACCTGACGACCGCGGACTGGTGGCCACAGGCCCTGGACTGGTCGGGGCTGCCGCCCGCGCTGCTACCCCCGCTCGCCCACGCCGGGGCGCCGCTGGGGTGCGTGAGCGCGGCGTGGGCGCCCCGGCGCCTAGCCGGGGCCGTGCTCACCGTGGCCGGCCACGACCACCTCGTCGCTTCGGTCGGGGCAGGAGCTGCAGCGGATGGTGACCTGCTCGACTCGTGCGGGACAGCCGAAGCCCTGGTGCGTACCGTTCCCAGTCCGGTTCCTGCGGACGCGGTCCGCCGGCTGGCAGCCGCCGGGATAACGGTGGGACACCACGTCCTTCCCGGGCGCTTGGCCCTGCTTGGTGATACCCGTGGCGGGCTGCTCCTGCAGAATGTCCAGCGCCTCCTGGAGTTCGACTCCTCGCAGCTTGCTTCCCTTGACGCACAGGCGATGCGCCACCAATCCGGAACCCTAAGGGCAGCTCTGAACCCCGACGGCACCGTCGTCCTATCCGGCATCGGCCGCGGAGCCGGCCGTGCCGAAGCCTGGTACGCCGCGCTGGAGGCAGGGGCAGCGCTCGTCGGCCGGATGGACGCAGACCTCAGCGCGGTCGTCGGTTTCCCGCGCCGGGTGGTCATGATCGGCGGCTGGGCCCACAGCACGGCGGTCCGGGAACTGCGCCGCAAGCTGTGGGGACACATCGAGGTGGCTGAGGTGGGCGAGGCCGGCGGCCGCGGAGCCGCGCTCTTGGGCGGCTGTGCCGCCGGGCTCATACCGGTCCCAGCCGAGCTCCCGGCGTGGCTGGGCCGATGACTAACGGTGCGGCTACCCCCGCGACCTCGGCCCCCGCGGCGCCCCACGGCCGTTACGCAGTCGAGCGCCGGAAGTTGATCGTGCAGACCGTGCGCGGCCAAGGCCGGGTAGATGCCGCTGCCATGGCCGAGCAGCTGCAGGTGTCCACCGAGACGATCCGCAAGGATCTTCTCTTTCTTGAGCGCAGCGGATTGCTGCGCCGGGTGCATGGCGGAGCGGTCGCCCTCGAGGACCTGTCCTTCGAGCCTGCCGTCAGCACGCGAAGAAGCAACGAGGAGGAAAAACGCCGCATCGCCCGGACGGCGCTTGCCGAGCTCCCGCGCGAAGGCGCCGTGTTCCTCGACGCCGGATCCACCACCACCATCCTGGCCGAGATGTTCCCGGCTGACCGGGACCTGACCGTCTTCACTAATACGCTCACCATCGCCCTCGCTCTGGTAAACCGGCCCCGGCTCGGCGTCCACACGCTGGGCGGCCGGGTCCGGGCGCGCACGTTCGCCGAGGTCGATAACTGGGCCATCCGGGCGTTGTCGGAGATCCGGGTTGATGTTGCGTTCCTCGGCACCAACTCCATCTCCAGCGAGCGCGGCCTGAGCACTCCCGACGAATCGGAGGCCATCATCAAGCGGCTGATGCTCTCCGCCGCACGCCGCCGCATTTTGCTGGCCGACCATACCAAGTACGACCGCACCAGCTTGTTCAAGTACGGCAACCTGTCCGACATCGACGTGCTTATCACCGGCGGCGAACTGCCCGAACGAGATGCGTACCGCCTGGAAGCTGCCGGGCTGAAGCAGGTGATCCGCGCGTGATCGTCACACTGACACCCAACCCCAGCGTCGATCTCACCCTCGCAGTCGACCGGCTGGCCCCTGGCACCGTGCACCGGGCCAGTTCCGGCTGGAGTGAGCCCAGCGGGAAGGGCGTGAATGTCACTCTCGCACTGCGCGCCCACGGCGTCGGCACCCGTGCGGTGCTCCCCGTCGGCGGCCCGAACGGCACATGGCTCGCAGCGCAGCTGGAACAGGCGGGCATCGACCACGTGGGCGTTCCCATCGCCGGCAACATCCGGACCAACGTCAGCGTCGTGGAACCCAACGGCAAGGTTACCAAGGTCAACGCGCCAGGTCCGCCCCTGTCGGCGGCCGAGATCGAGGCCCTGCTCGACGCGACGCTGAAAGCAGCATCGCAGGCCCGATGGCTGGTGGGCGCCGGAAGCCTGCCGCACGGTGTCCGTCCCGACCTGTACAACAGGCTGGCCCGAAGAGCGCACGAGGCGGGCCTGCGGGTCGCGATCGACAGTTCCGGCCCACCGCTCCTGGCGGCCCTGGCCGCCGGCCCCGATCTGGTCAAGCCCAACGCGGATGAGCTCGCCGAGGCGGCGGGCAAGCCCGTCACCACGGTTGGCCAGGCCCTCGACGCTGCCCGCCGTTTGCAGGAGCTAGGGGCCCGGACGATCCTGGCCAGCCTGGGAGCGGACGGCGCGCTCCTCGTCGAAGAGGACCTGGTCCTGCATGCCGAGGTGGTCATCGAACATGCCCGGAGCGCCGTCGGCGCGGGTGACGCCCTGCTATCGGGCTTCCTCGCGGGCGGTGCGTCGGGAGCACCCGCACTACGGACGGCCCTTACGTGGGCGGCCACCGCGCTGCAGCAACCCGGCACGCTGCTAGGACCGCACGCCGACAAGGGCGCCTTCCAGATCCTCTTCCACGACCCCCCTCCGCTGCTCCGGCAGTTGCGCGCTGCCTGATTGATCTCGGGCCTGCCTGCCTCTGCGCCCGCCGACCCTATTCGGAAGGACGCCATGCCCCTCATCGGCACCGCGGAGATAATGACGGCCGCCGCGCGAGCGGGCCATGGTGCTGCCGCGTTCAACGTCATCCAGCTCGAACACGCCGAGGCGATCATCGCCGGCGCCGGGGCAGCGCAGGCTCCCGTCATCTTGCAGATCAGCGAGAACGCGACCCGTTACCACGGCGCGCTGGCACCCCTCGGACGCGCTGTCCTGGCCGCCGCTGGAGCCGCCAGCGTCCCGGCCTCGGTGCACCTCGACCACGCCACCAGCGAGGCCCTGGTCCGCGAAGCGATCGCGCTGGGTTTCAGCTCGGTAATGTTCGATGCCTCCGCTCTCGGTTATCAGGACAACGTCAAGGCCACCGCCGACCTGACCCGGTTGTGCCACGACTCCGGAGTCTGGGTCGAGGCCGAACTCGGCGAGATTGGCGGCAAGGACGGCGTCCACGCAGCCGGGGCCCGTACCGATCCCGTCGAAGCCGCCGCCTACGTGGCGGTCACGGGCGTGGATGCGCTGGCCGTAGCGGTTGGCACCTCCCACGCGATGCTGACACGCGACGCCCGCCTTGATTTCGACCTCATCCGCGCCCTGCACGCCGCCGTCCCCGTCCCGCTGGTCCTGCACGGTTCCTCCGGCGTTGCCGACGCCGATTTGGTCCGCGCGGTGGCGTGCGGTATTACCAAGGTGAATATCGCCACGCACCTGAACAGGGCTTTCACCGAGTCCGTCCGCAAGTACCTCGCCGCACATCCGGCCGCCGTCGACACCCGCGCCTACCTCGGGGCCGGCCGGGACTCCGTCGCGGTAGAAGTCGCGCGACTCCTCGGCATCCTGCTCCCACATGATGAGACGACGGTCATGCTTGGCGGCTCTGGTACTTCCGCTGGGAAATCCGCCTTTCCCGGAGAATCTGATTATCAGATAGAATGGGAATGTGAAGACCATGACCGCGACTGAAGCATCCCGGCACTTCTCGGATCTGCTGGATGCCGTCGAGCGTGGCGAGACGATCACTATCGTCCGTGGCAGTCATCCGGTCGCGGAGATAGGCCCGGCCCATCGGCGTACCGGTGCCAGCCTGCGTGCTGCACTCGCCGATGTCCCTCCGCCAGATGACGCGTTCAGCCGGGACATAGCATCAGCCATCGCCCTGCTTGACTCGGAGGTGGGCGACCCGTGGGCCGGCGCCTGATCCTCGACTCGAACATCCTGATCGCTTACGAACGCGAGACCATGGACCGCTCGTCACTGGATGACGACGAGCTGGCCATAGCCTCGGTATCGGTCGCCGAGTACCGTGTCGGGATCGAACTGGCCGATACGGCTAGCCGGGCGGCCGAGCGGGCCCGGGCGTTGGTAGCAATAACGTCTGCCGTTGACGTCCTTGACTACACGCAGGCGACGGCTGCCCATCATGGGCGCCTGCTGGCCCATGTCCGCCAGTCCGGATCCCCGCGCGGGGCACACGACCTGATCATCGCCGCTCACGCGGCGGAGACTGGGCGGATGATACTGAGCCGCGACGCCAAAACTCGCTTCGGTGACCTCCCAGGGGTGAGCGCGATCGACGCGTAACACCGATATCGGATGCTGATTACC